>Ga0307515_10008845_pt1 | contig 19552 bp, 15 predicted proteins | sample 17_EM_MG_FD_194513 | JGI IMG/M metagenome (GOLD analysis project Ga0307515, IMG submission 194513) | Populus trichocarpa ectomycorrhiza microbial communities from riparian zone in the Pacific Northwest, United States - 17_EM | ecosystem: Host-associated > Plants > Roots > Unclassified | place... | reverse complement strand
GTCGGGCTTTTCGTTCGGATCAAGCAGCTTCTCGATCTTGCCGACCAGCACGCCGCCGCTGTCGACGATGCGCACCAGCGACTTCTCTTTCTTCGAGCCGTCGTCGATGGTCTTCCACAGACCGACTGGCGAGGCGTCGGTGTCGGCCCAGGCCAGTTGGCCGGCGGCAGCCAAGGCCAACGCGAGCAGGCTGCGGGTCACGGTGTGTTTTTGCATGTCTTGTCTCCTCCGGGCTTGTTGTTCAGAACAGCGCTTCGTCCATCGCCATCAACGGCTGCAGGCCGGCGCGGCAGCTGCGGATCAGGCCCGCCGTTTCAGGCAGCAGCTTGGCGAAGTAGAAGCGCGCAGTGGTCAGCTTGGCGGTGTAGAACGGGTCGGTCTTGCCGGCCTTCTGGGCGTTCAACGCCACCTTGGCCATGCGGGCAAAGAAGTAGGCGAAGGTCATGTGGCCGACAACGCGCAGGTAGTCCACCGCGGCGGCACCAACCTCGTCTTGGTTCTGGAAAGCCTTCATGCCGATCTCGGTGGTCAGCTTGGTGACCTTGTCGCCGATGTCGCCCAGCGGGTTGATGAACTCCTGCATGTCCTCGCGCACACCTTCTTCCTCGACGAACGCGGCGATCTTCTTGCCGAAGGCCTTCAGCTTCTTGCCGTTGTCCGACAGGATCTTGCGGCCCAGCAGGTCCAGCGACTGCACGGTGTTCGTGCCTTCGTAGATCATGTTGATGCGGGCATCGCGCACGTACTGCTCCATGCCCGACTCGTGGATGTAGCCGTGGCCGCCGAAGACCTGCATGCAGTGCGAGGTGGCGAGCCAGCCGTTGTCGGTGATGAAGGCCTTGATGATCGGCGTCAGCAGCGCGACTTCGTCGTCGGCCTCCTTGCGCACGTCTTCGTCTTCATCGTGCAGCGCCTTGTCCAGCTGCACCACGGTGTGGATGCACAACGCGCGGCCACCTTCGGCGAAAGCGCGTGCGGTCAGCAGCATCTTGCGCACGTCCGGGTGCACGATGATCGGGTCGGCCGGCTGGTCCGGCGCCTTCGGGCCCGACAGCGAACGCATCTGGATGCGGTCCTTCGCGTAGGCCACGGCGTTCTGATAGGCCACTTCGGTCAAGCCCAGCGACTGGTTGCCGACACCCAGGCGGGCGGCGTTCATCATGACGAACATCGCCATCAGTCCCTTGTTCGGCTCGCCCACCAGCGTGCCGACCGCGTCTTCCAGGATCAGCTGGGCGGTGGAGTTGCCATGGATGCCCATCTTGTGCTCGAGGGCGTTGCAGTGGATGCCGTTGCGCTCGCCCAGCGAGCCATCGGCGTTGACCTTGAACTTGGGCACGATGAACAGCGAGATGCCCTTCGAGCCTTGCGGCGCGTCCGGCAGGCGGGCCAGCACCAGGTGGATGATGTTGGCCGCCATGTCATGTTCGCCAGCCGAGATGAAGATCTTCTGGCCACTGATCTTGTAGGTGCCGTCGCCCAGCGGCTCGGCCTTGCTGCGCAGCATGCCGAGGTCGGTGCCGCAGTGCGGCTCGGTCAGACACATCGTGCCGGTCCACTCGCCGCTGGTCAGCTTGGGCAGGTAGGTCTTCTTCTGCTCTTCCGTGCCGTGGGCTTGCAGCGCTTCATAGGCGCCGTGGCTCAGGCCCGGGTACATCGTCCAGGCCTGGTTGGCGCTGTTGAGCATTTCGTAGAAGCACTGGTTCACCGTGTGCGGCAAGCCCTGGCCACCGAACGCCGGGTCGCAGCTCAGCGCCGGCCAGCCGCCTTCGACGTACTTGGCATAGGCTTCCTTGAAGCCCTTGGGCGCCGTCACTTCATGCGTCGCCTTGTCCAGCGTGCAGCCTTCGGCGTCGCCGCTCAGGTTCAGCGGGAACAGCACTTCAGAGGCGAACTTGCCGCCTTCTTCCAGCACCGCGTTGATGGTGTCGGCGTCCACGTCCGCATAGGCCGGAATGCCCTTGAACTCGTTGACCACATCGATCACTTCGTGCAGCACGAACTGCATGTCGCGCAGGGGCGGGTTGTACTGGGCCATGGTGACTCCTTGAGGCGGGGGAAATGGACGAGTTATCGGCGCTTCAGGCCGTGGGGGAATGCAGGGACGGCAGCGACACGCGGTCGATCGCGCCCGGCATGGCGTAATGGGAAATGGTGCGGGCAAAGCCGATGCGCGCGCGCTCGACGGCGCCCGGGCTGCGCAGGAAACGCGCGTCGTGGTGCAGCGCGAGGATCAGGCCGTGCACTTCGAACAGCATCTGGCCGGGGTCGGTGTCGGGTTGCAGGTCGCCGACCTCGACGGCCAGCTCGATCGCGCGGCCCATCGCGCGATGCCAGGCCAGCACCATCGCTGCCAACGCGTCGCGCACCGGGCCGGGCCGGTCGTCGAACTCGACCGCGCCGCTGATGTAGATGCAGCCGGAGTCGATTTCGACCGCCACCCGCTTGACCCAGTTCTCGAACAGCGCAACCAGGCGGGGCAGGCCGCGCTCTTTGCGGATCGCCGGAAAGAACACCTCTTCTTCGAATTTGGCGTGATACTCGCGGATCACGGAGATTTGCAGTTCCTCGCGTGAGCCGAAGTGGGCGAACACGCCCGACTTGCTCATGCCGGTCACCTCGGCCAGCGCGCCGATCGACAGGCCTTCCAGGCCCATGTTCGACGCCAGCGCCAGCGCCGCCTCCAGGATGTTGGCGCGCGTGGCCTGGCCTTTTTGCAGCGACCGGGCACTGGTGCTGCGGCGGGGTTCGAGAGGCAATGACGACACGGGCGAGGGGCCTGACGGATGGCCGGGTAGGCCGGGCCAGGCAAGAAACGAACGATCGTTCTATTTTGCAGAAATCGTTGGGTCGTGTGCGCCTCTCGCTGAGACTTTTTCTAGGGTTGGTGGCCTAGATGCTGCAGCAAATGCAGTACTGAGCAGGGTTTACCCGTGACAAAGCCGGCCCCGGCATCGCGGCAAAGTCAGCACCGGTGCAAACCCATGGGTTGAGACTTGTCACGCAAGCGAGCTATGCTGCGTGGTAACCCGTTTTCACGGGTGCAAGCAAAGGTCGCCCGCTCATGGAGGTCTTGCAGCTCGACGTATCCGGCCGCCCGCAGGCATGGATGACGGTCCGCGAAGCGGCCGTGCTCTATGCCAGCGACAGCATTGCCTGGACGTTGGGCGATACCTGCCACGTGCTGCGCGGCGGCTTCCAGCGCACCACCGGCCTGCAATCGCGCATCGAGGTGCACCCGATCATCGCGGTGCGCGGCACGGTGCCTTCGCGGGCCTGGCGCCAGTCACCCGCACTGACCAACCCGAAGCTGTTTGTCCGTGATCGCGGCATGTGCGCCTACTGCGGCCACCGTTTCGCCTTCGACGACCTGACCCGCGAGCACATCATTCCGGTCTCGCGCGGCGGCGTGGACAGTTGGATGAACTGCATCACCGCCTGCCGCGGCTGCAATGGCCACAAGGGCAACCGCATGCCCGAAGAAGCGCGGATGAGCCTGATGTACCTGCCCTACGTGCCCAGCCTGCACGAAGACATGATCCTGCGCGGCCGCCGCATCCTGGTCGACCAGATGGACTTCCTGCTTGCCAGCGTGCCGCGCAACAGCCGTTTGCACGACTGAATGCACGACTGAGTTCACGCGGCGTGGCGACCGGCGCCACAGTTCTTTACCCAGCGCGCGAACTTCCGCCGCGGCCGCGGCTCAGAATCTGCATCAACCTGTGTCAACGCAGCCGACCCGGCTTTCGTTGGCAATTCATCGCCTGACCCAGGCTCTCCACCCACCGTCGCCATGAAGCGCATTCCGTTTTCCGCCGCCGCACTGGCCGCCATGGCCGCTGTCATCACCCTCAGTGGCTGCGTCGTCGCCCGCCCCGACGCCGTTCCCTACCATGCCACCCAGCGCGCTTCGCGCATCGTCGACGCCACCGTGCTGAGCCTGCGCCCGGTCACGGTGCAGAGTGGCTACCAGACCGGCGCGGGCGCCACGATCGGCGCGGTGGCAGGGGGCGTGGCCGGCTCCAATGTCGGCGGCTGGCGCGAGGGGATGGTGCTGGGCGTGGTGGGCATGGTGGCGGGCTCCCTGATCGGCGACGCGATCGAGCGCGACGCGGCCAGCGAGCCCGGCTGGGAGATCGTCGTCCAGCTGCGCAATGGCGAACGGCGCTCGATCATGCAGGCCAAGTCTGTCGAAGACCTGCGCGAAGGGGACCAGGTGGTGCTGGTGATGGGTGGCGGCCGCACCCGCGTGACACGCGCCCCCGCCGGCACGCCTGAGCACCAGGCAACCGCGCCGCGGTTGCCGCCGCCAGTGGCCACGCCGAACCGACCGGCCGAGCCGCCGGCGCAAGGTGCTTCGGCGCCGATCTACACGCCACGTTGATCCCCACAGCTGAGGCACACAACCTCAGCGCCATGCCCCATCGAGGGGATGGCAAGCCTTGATCGCCCGACTATGCTCGCGCCCACCCCAGCGGTGAGGAGCGCGCAATGGCGATCGCAGACGGCGGCACGGCGGTTCAGCGTCCCGGCGAAGCCGTGGCCGCGTCGGGCGGTGATGGCGGCGGCAGAGGCCGGACCACGCCCAACAACACAGGCGGCAAAAGCAGCGACGCCGACTACTCGATCACCCCGTTGGCCTGGCTCGCGGCCGGTAGCGGGCTGGTCGCGCTGGCGCTGCTGACGACCCAATTCGCGCTGCGGCTGCCTTCGGGCTACGGCATCGAAGACCTGCTCGGCTGGTCGCGTGGCGACAGCGTCTCGGCCGCCGTCAACCTGTGGTGTCAGTTCGCGTTGCGCTGGCGCAGCGCCGCCGCCTACGTGCTGGTCGACAGCGCCTTGTTCGTGCCGCTGTATGCGGTGCTGTTCCTGGCCACCGCGCGTTGCCTGCACCATGCGCTGCAACCCGGGCCTGGCCTGGTGGCGCAGATCACCTCGCGGCTGTTGCCTTGGCTGAGCGTGGGCAGCGTGGCAGCGCTGGTGCTGGTGGACTTGGCCGAGAACTTCGCCGGCGCGCAGCGTCTGGGCGTCAGCCCGTGGGCCGCCGGCAGCAGCCTGGTGGTCGGCATCATCTTGATGTGGGTGTTGTGGCACTGGGCCAGCGCCCCAGCCGCCCGGCGCGACCGCATGTTGTGCCTGGGGTTGGGCAGCCTGCTGCTTGGCGTGGTCACGGTCCTCGCGCTGATCGCCCTGGCCGATGCACGCACTGCCTGCAGCCTGGCCGCCAAGGCCGCCCTGCCCGCCCCTTGGGCCTGGGCGCATCACCTGAAGCCATTGGTGATCGGCCTGGCCATGGTGCCGATCGCCATCGGCTCGCTGGTCTGGTGGTTCGGGCTGGACCTGGACCTCGCGCAGGGCCTGCAACACGACGAGGCCATGGCCCGCGCGGCCTGGCGCGCCGGTGTGGCGGGCGTCGTCGGGCGCAGCCGCTATGTGCTGGTGGTGCTGGTGCTGTTCGGCGCATTCACGCTGGTGTTGGACCAGTGCCGCGACGTGCTGCTCGGCCTCGCCTATCCCGACCCCGCCGCCAGCGCGGGCGCCTTGCTCTGGCGCCGGCTGGTGCAGGGGTTGTGCGCGGTATCGGTCGGCATGCTGGCTTACTCGTGCTGGATGTGGACACGGCTGGCCGGCATGGTGCAGCGCCCGGGCCTGGCACTGGGCGGCGGGCCGCTGGTGCCGGGGCGTGTGGGCGCGTTTGCGCGCGGCTGGGCGCGGGCTGTCTCACTGGTGCCGCTGGTGATGGTCGCCGGCCTGGTGGCCTACACGGTCGGCGACACCATCACCGCCGGCCTGCGCGCGGCCAAGCCCGGCACGGTGGCCGGGCAATTGAGCGGCACGCTGCTGGGCTTGCTGGGTTTCGGCGCCGTGGCGTTGGGCTTCGGGCTGTTCCTGCTGCAACTGCGTCGCCGCTTGTCGCTGGCCGAGCCGGCCGACTACTACAACAGCGAGCCGGATTTCTACAAACTGCTCTGGGGCGACTCCGAGGTGCTGAAACGGCGCGACGCGCTGCGCGACCTCGGTGGCCCGACAACCAACCCAACGCCTTGCGTCCAGCACACGCAGCGGGTGCTGAGCTGGGTCAAGCCGCTCGGCCAGGTCTTGTCGCGCTGGTTGTGGCCGCTGGTGCACCCGGTCATCTGGCCGCTGATCGCCCTGCTGCTGATGGCCATGCTGCGCATCGGGATGGCCTGGCGGCCGGACGTGACGGCGCAAGCCCCGGCAACGATCGCACTGCTGGCGCTGTCGTTGAACTGGTGGCTGGGCGTCGCCGGGTTGCTGACATTGGCCGAACAGCGCCGCGCCGTCGCGTGGAGCTTGCTGCTGCTGGTGCTGGTCGCGTTGTTCGCCGGCCTGGGCTGGGTCGACAACCACCGCCTGCCGCTGACCGCGCCGCGCTGGGCCGACCTGGCCACGCTGCGTTGGCACGGCATCAACGCGATGTTCGTGCTGGTGCTGATGGGCGCGGCGCAGTGGCTGCTGTTCTGCTACCGCCACGACGGGCCGAACCGCCTCTTCCCCCGCTTGAGCGCTCCCCGCTTCAATCTGCTTCGTGGGCTGGTTGCGGTGGCGCTGGCGGTGTTTGCGTCACTGGCCCTGAAGGCGGTCGACCGCAGCAGCGCGCCGCTGGTCGCGCGAGCGGATACCCGCACACCCGGCCCGCGCCAACCGCCCGGCCAGGTGCTCGGCAGCTGGGTGCTGCAGTTGCCTGCCAACCCGCCACCGGACCAGGCAACCGTGCTGCTGATCGCGGCCGAGGGCGGTGGCATCCGCAGTGCTTACTGGACGGCGCAGGTGCTGGCCCGGCTGCACGACGCGGACCCGACCATCGACAAGCGCATCGCCGCGCTGAGCGGCGTCTCCGGCGGCTCGATCGGCATCGCGGTCTACCGTGCTTGTCTGGCCCACACCCGCGATGCCAGTTCACAAGGCAGCGCCTCGCCAGCCGCGGCCGCCTCAACGCCCTCTGCCGCTTCGGCGCCCCCGAACGGCGTCGACGGAGCCATCGTGGCCAGCAGTTACTCGGTTCGTGCCTGTGTCGAGACAGGCTTCCGTCAGCTCGACGGTTTGTCGTCGCTGGTGGGCGGCCTGATGTTCGAAGACGTCTTCGCCCGCGTGTTGCCGACGACGATGAAGCTCGGCCCGCTGGACCTCGCCTGCAGCCAGCCCGGCTGCGTGCACCTGAGCCGCGCCCAGCCTTTCGAGCGTGAGTGGATTCGCCAGTTCGGCCACCTCGGTGACTCGCTCGGCGACCTGCCCAGTTCCGAAGGCAACCCACCGAGCGTGCCGCCGATGCTGCTGAACAGCACCTGGGTCGAATCGGGCAACCGCGCGGTGCTCGGCACGCTGGACGGGCTGGACATGCCAGCCAGCCACGACCTGGTGGCCGAGTTGGGCGCCTGGCCACCGCTGATCACGGCGGCGCATGCATCGGGGCGCTTCCCGTTCATCAACCCGCTGGCCGCGTTGCCGCCGGAGCCAGGCCAGTCGCGCACCCGCGGCCACCTGGCCGACGGCGGCTACCACGACAACAGCGGCACCGCCAGCCTGGCCGACCTGTGGCGCAGTCTGCAAGGCTGGTTGCCGCCGCCGTGGAAGGCGCGGCTGATCCTGATCCGCAACGGCCAGCCGCGCATCGACTGCGAGCGCGCGCCGAGCGACGGCCCACCGGTGCCCTGCCTCGACCCGCGCATCCACCCCAGCGACGCCGAGCTGAAGGCCGACCTGCTGCGGCCGGCCGATCGGCACCGGCTGGACCTGCTGGCCGACCTGCTCGGCCCGGCGGTGGCGCTGGTCAACGTGTCGGGCATCGGCGCGCATGGCCGCGAGGCGCCGGCCGCCCTGACGGCCGACCTGGCCAACCAGCCCGACGCACCTTCACCGCTGTTCTACGACCAGCTCGACAACGGCGACCTGGTGCCACTGGGCTGGTACCTGTCGCCCGCCGCACGCGAGTCGGTCGAAGGCCAGGCCGCGCTGTACTTCAAGCCCGGTTCACCCAAGCCCTGACGAGAGGGGGTGGCGCCGTATCATCACAACGCCCTTGAGCGCCCCCAGGGCCGAGCACAGCCCGGCCCGCCCCCCGAGGGGGTCAAGAAACTCGGGAACGGCCCTTCGTCTCATGATGCCCCCAGGTCCGGGCTGCGCCCGCCCCGCCCCCCCGAGGGGGGGTCAAGAACCTCGGGAACGGCCCTTCGTTTCTTGCGCATGAACCTCAAGCAACTCGAATACTTCGTCAGCGTCGCCGAGCTGGGCAGCTTCAGCAAGGCGGCTTTGGCGCTGGACATTGCGCAGCCGGCGCTGAGCCGCCAGGTGCGCGCGTTGGAGGTCGAGTTGCGCGACACCTTGTTGCTGCGCAATGGCCGCGGCGTCACCTTGACTGAAGCCGGCCAACGCCTGTTCGAGCACAGCGTCGCGATCCTGAACCACGTCTCGCAAGCCCGTGAAGACATGGGGGCGCAGCGCGACGAGCCAGTCGGGCGCATCACGATCGGCCTGCCACCCAGCATCGGCCGCCAGCTGACGCTGCCATTGATAGACGGCTTCCGGCGCCAGTTGCCGAAAGCCCGCTTGGCGATCGTCGAAGGCCTGTCGTCGCACATCGCCGAATGGCTCAGCACCGGCCGCGTCGACCTGGGGCTGGTCTACAACCCCGAGGCGGCCAGCAGCCTGACGATCCAGCCGCTGCTGCAAGAGCCGCTGTGCCTGGTCAGCGCCGCCAACGCGAGCGACGGCAAGGCGCGCGGCACGGTGGCGCTGAAGTCGCTGGCGCGCTACCCGCTGGTGGTGCCTGAGCGCCAACATGTGATCCGCCGGCTCATCGAGTCGCAGGCCACGCTGGCCGGGCTGGTACTGAACATCGCTTGGGAAGTCTCCAGCATTGCGGCCATCATCGACCTGGTCTGCGCCGGCTATGGCCATGCCGTTCTGAACGCCAGCGCGGTGGTCGCCTCGGGCCGCGCCGACGAGTTGCTGGCCCAGCCGATCGTCGAGCCCAGCCTGGCCAGCGTGCTGTGCCTGGCGACCTCGGCCCACAAACGTGCGACACCGCTGCAGCGCCATTCCGCGCAGCTGTTGACCGAGCTGGTGCGCAGCCTGCCGCAGGGCGTCGCGGCGCAGTCCAAGCCCGGTTGAGTGGAGCCCCCCGGTCGCGGGGTACCGCGACACGCCCCCCGAGGGGGCAGCGCGGCCGCTTTGGGCGAAGCCGGACGGCTGGATGTGCCTGCGCACATTCATCCGCCTGCGCAGCCGGCTTGGCCTGCAAGCCAAGCCGTGGACCGGCCGAGCGCTGGCCGCGCAGAACGCTGCTGCCACCATCCGGTCGCTCGGGTTTGATCCCATTGCCGTGTGGGGCTGCTGCTTCGACAGTCGGCCATAGCGCCATGCTCGTTGGAGGGCCGCGGCGCACCCCGTTCAGAACGTCAGGAGACTGCCATGAGTGCCAACACCCCGGCCCCGGCGAACCGCCGGAAGTTTCTGAAGAACGCTGCGACGGGGACCGTCGCCGCCGGTGCGCTGGCCGCACCGATGATTTCGCGCGCGCAAACGGTGAGCCTGCGCTTCCAGTCCACCTGGCCGGCGAAAGACATCTTCCACGAGTACGCCAACGACTTCGCGAAGAAGGTCAACGACATGGCCGGCGGCCGGCTGAAGATCGAGGTGCTGCCCTCGGGCTCGGTGGTGCCGGCCTTCCAGTTGCTCGAGGCGGTCAACAAGGGCACGCTGGATGGCGGCCACGGTGTCGTGGCCTACCACTACGGCAAGAACTCGGCGCTCGCGCTGTGGGGCTCGGGCCCCGGCTTCGGCATGGACCCGAACATGCTGCTGGCCTGGCACTACCACGCAGGCGGCAAGGCGCTGCTCGAAGAGATCTACAAGTCCATCAACATGGACGTGGTCTCGTTCCTCTACGGCCCGATGCCCACGCAGCCGCTGGGTTGGTTCAAGAAGCCGATCGCCAAGGTCGAGGACCTGAAGGGCCTGAAGTACCGCACCGTCGGCCTCGCGGTCGACATCTTCACCGAGCTCGGCGCCGCAGTGAACCCGCTGCCCGGCAGCGAGATCGTGCCGGCGCTGGACCGCGGCCTGATCGACGCCGCCGAGTTCAACAACGCGTCGAGCGACCGTTTGCTGGGCTTCCCCGACGTGGTGAAGAACTGCATGCTGCAAAGCTTCCACCAGAGCACCGAGCAGTTCGAGATCCTGTTCAACAAGGGCAAGTACGACGCGCTGGCGCAAGAGCTGAAGTCCATCATCGACTACGCCGTGCAGGCCGCCAGTGCCGACATGAGCTGGAAGGCCGTCGACAGGAACTCGAAGGACTACGACGAGATGAAGAAGCAGGGCATCAAGTTCTACAAGACGCCGGATGCCATCCTGCGCGCCCAGCTCGAGGCCTGGGACAAGACCATGGCCAAGAAGTCGGCCGACAACCCGCTGTTCGCCAAGGTGCTCGCCGCGCAGAAGGCCTTCGCCCAGCGCGCCGGCCAGTGGCAGGGCGACTACCTGGTCGACTTCAAGATGGCCTGGAACCACTACTTCGGCAGATAGGTTGGAGCCCCCGGCATGACGGGTACGTCATACCGCCCCCCACGGGGGCTGCGCGGCCGCTTCGGAGCGGCCGTGCGCTGGCCGCGCTAAGCGCCTTCTCTGCGAAGTTTTCGATGAACACCGACACCCTGCTGCACGCCGCCGAGCGCGTCTCCACCTGGACCGGCAAGGCCTTCGCCTGGCTGATCGTGGCGCTGATGCTGGTGGTGTGCACAGAGGTGTTCAAGCGTTATGCCCTGAACGCCCCGACGGCTTGGATCTACGACGTCAACAACATGATGTACGGCACGCTGTTCATGATGTGCGGCGCCTACACCTTGTCCAAGGACGGCCATGTGCGCGGCGACTTTCTCTACGGCAGCATGAAGCCACGCACCCAGGCCTCGCTGGACCTGGTGCTGTACATCGTGTTCTTCCTGCCCGGCGTCGGCGCGCTGACGCTGGCCGGCTGGGACTACTTCCAAGACTCGCTGGCGATGCGCGAGCAGACCTTCAATGCCACGCCGCTGCCGGTCTACCCCTTCAAGTTCATCATCCCGCTGGCGGGCGCGATCGTGCTGCTGCAGGGGCTGGCCGAGATCCTGCGCTGCGCCGTGTGCATCCGCACCGGTGCCTGGCCGCCGCGGCTGAAAGATGCCGAGGAGATGGACGTGGTCGAGCAACAGCTCGCCAACAGCACCCACATCGACGACGCAGTGCGCACCGAGGTGATCGAGAAAGCCCACGAGATCGATGAGGCCGCGCGGCAGCGCAGCACCTGAGGGAGGATGTGCATGACGCAGGAAATGCTGGGCCTGACGATGCTGGGCCTGATCGTCGTCGTGATCATGCTCGGCTTTCCCACCGCCTTCACGCTGATGGGCCTGGGCATGTTCTTCGGCTTCATCGCCTTCTACGAGCCCGCGCATCCCTGGTTCGACAACCACGTGTTCGATCTGTTCGTGCAGCGCGCCTACGGTGCGATGACGAACGAGACGCTGCTGTCGATCCCGCTGTTCGTGCTGATGGGCTACGTGATGGAGCGCGGCGCGCTGGTCGACAAGATGTTCTACAGCGTGCAGCTGGCGTTCCGCCGCGTGCCAGGCTCGCTGGCGGTGGCCACACTGATCATCTGCACCTTCTGGGGCATTGCCAGCGGCCTCGTCGGCGCGGTCGTCGTGCTGATGGGCGTGATCGCGATGCGGCCGATGCTCAACGCCGGCTACGACGTTCGCCTCGCCTCGGGCGTGATCACCGCCGGCGGCACGCTGGGCATCCTGATCCCGCCGTCGGTGATGATCATCGTCTACGCAGCGGTGGCCGGGCAGTCGGTCGTCAAGCTGTATGCGGCCGCAATGTTCCCCGGCTTCTTCCTCGCCTTCCTGTACCTGGTCTACGTGATCGGCTGGGCGATGATCCAGCCCAGCGTGGCACCCAAGCTGCCGCCCGACAAGCAACGCGCCGAGATCACGCCCTGGGTGGCGTACCTGTCGGCGCAGTATTCGCCGCGTCTGCTGCCGGCCCTGCTGATGGCCTGGCTCTCGCCCGCACGGGCGCGGCAAGCCCACATCGACGGCGTCGAGCCAGGCCGCTGGCTGCTCACGCGCAACCTGGCGAGCGCCATGTCGCCGCTGTTGCTGGCCCTGGTCATGCTGGGCACGGTCTGGTGGTACGTGACGATCTACTCACAGCGTGACGAGAACGCCACGTCGGCCGCGTCAGCGGTTCAACAGGCCACCGACAGCCGCCCCGCCGCCGGTGGGCTGGCCGAGCCGCCCGGCACCGAATCGGCGCGCCCTTCCGGCACCGGCCTGGCCGAGCCACCGGGCGCCGACGAGCCTCGCCCCAGTGGCGGCCTGGCAGAGCCGCCCGGCGCCGCCGAAGAGCCCCGCGCGAAAGCCGAGACCGGCCTGAGAGCGCTGGGCGAGCCGGTGGCGGCGGTAGCGGTCGAGCCGGTGCCCGATGCGTTCTACCTCGGCTTCGGCCTGACCTGCGCGGCCATGCTGCTGTTGCTGGCCAGGTACTACTGGCGCATGGACGCTGAGCAGTTCGAGATCCTGCGCATGCTGGTCAGCTCGGTGATGCCGCTGGGCATCCTGACGCTGGTGGTGCTGGGGGTGATCCTGTTCGGCATCACCACCGCCACCGAGTCGGCCGCCGTCGGTGCGGCGGGCGCCTTCCTGATGGCCTGGCAGGCTGGCACGTTGAACTTCCAGCGCATCAAGGAGGCCGTGTTCCTGACCGCCAAGACCACGGCCATGGTCTGCTGGCTGTTCGTCGGCTCGGCGCTGTTCTCCGCTGTGTTCGCGCTGCTGGGCGGGCAGCGCATCGTCGAGCATTGGGTGCTGGGCTTGAACCTGTCGGGGCTGCAGTTCCTGATGCTCACGCAGGCGATCATCTTCGTCCTCGGCTGGCCGCTGGAGTGGACCGAGATCATCGTGATCTTCGTGCCGATCTTCCTGCCGCTGCTGCAACATTTTCAGATCGACCCGCTGCTGTTCGGCACCCTCGTCTTCGTCAATCTGCAAGCGGCATTCCTGTCGCCGCCGGTCGCCATGTCGGCCTTCTATCTCAAGGGCGTGTCGCCCTCGCACGTGACGCTGAACCAGATCTTCGCCGGCATGATGCCGTACATGCTGATCGTTATTCTCTGCATGGTGTTCATGTACCTGTGGCCAGGACTAACTCTGTGGCTGCCCCACTGGTTGTATCAGTGATGAGGTCGAAGGAAAACGGGCGCGCGTAGCGCCGCCCGACTTCCAGTGGCGTGCGCGGATCCAGCTTTGCTGGTCCGCTGCGCGAGCCCCCTCGGGGGGCTTTGCTCGGACATGAACAGTCCTGAGGACTGTTCGTGCCCAGCAAAGGGCCGAGCCTCTGGCTCGGCGCGGCCTGCAAGGCAGCCCGCCGGAGCGGGCGTGGGGGCTCAATAGTCGTCGCGGCCGTGGGTTGCGGTGGTCCAGCCGAGGAACTGCATCGAGCTCTTGTCGGGCCGCCGCTCTTTCGACAGCGTCTGGAAGTTCGGGATCGGTACGCCGCGGTTCATGTAGCCGTTGACCGCGATGTCCATGTAGCCGGCTTCCAACGTCGCGCCACGGCAGTCGCGCACGCCTTGCCCCAGCCGCAGCGAGTTGGCCATGTACTCCAGCCCCTTGGCCAGGCGCGGCTTGGTTTCGCCCTGCGGCTGGTACAGCCAGACCGAGGTGTCGCCCTGGATCGTCGCCATCTCGGCGCCCTGCGACAGCCCTTCGAGGTTGTACTGCGGGTGGGTGCAGTCGCGGTCGCGCAATTCGTTGACCTCGCCGCTGGAAAAAACCGACAGCGGGATCATCTCGGTCAGGCGCTGCAGGCCGGCCGAGTAGCGCGATTTGTTGTCCTGGTAGACACCGGCGGCCATCATCGCGAGGCCCGCCGACACGGCCCAGTTGTTGACCCGCGTACGCGCTTTCTCGGCGTAGCTGTACTGGCGGTCGACAAAGCCGTTGAAGGTGTTGATGTCGGTCTGCGACCAACCGGCCTGGCCGTTGTTGTAGCGGCGGATGATCTCGGCCGTACTGACCCACACCGGCAGCATCCACGCGGCTTCGAGCTGCGTCTGCGCCGAGTCGGTGCCCTGGGCGACCGAGAAGCTGCGAAAGGTGCGCGCCCAGTCGTTCAAGATCATCACCGAGCGGTCGCGGTGCTGGTTGTTGCCGGTCTTCACCCAGCGCAACGCGTTCAGGTAGGCGGCCATCGCATCGTTCTTGTAGCGTGCCTCCTCGGGGCCGATGGCGCCGCCAACAACTTCGACATCGACCAGCGCGTGGTGCTGGTAGCTGTACTCGCTGCGCGAGTCCGCGGTCACCGCCCCGTAGCCGGTCTTCATCACGCTCGGGTTGCCCGAGTTGGCGGCCGCCTTGAAGGTGTCGAGCCGGGTCTGCGTGGCAAAGATGCCGGGGTGCCTGAACTGGTCGGGCACCTTGACTCGGGCGGCCACGCGCTGGTCGGGCGCGTCGCGATCACGCGCCACGCTGTGGCCGCTGCAGGCCGCCAACATGGCGAGTGCGATAGGGGCAAGCACCCGCCGGCGCGGTGAGCGGGCGGTGGTCAACGCACAGCGTGGTGCGGCAGCGGAAATGACAGCAGCAAAGCTCATGGTCTTCTCCTCGATCGGCAAGGCGCTCCACGACGTGCGGGCGCTGCTTGCTCCCTTCTCTCGGGCGCCGCGATTGTCGTGATAGCGCTACCGCAGCGTCTTGCACAAAACCGCCGCGGGGGCCCTGCGCACCCCGGTGATTCCACTTAGACGCCACGGTGGTTTTTCGTAAGTGACCGCCCGGCTGGCGGAACGACGGCGCGCCCCGGAAGATCACGCCACACCCCATGCCCTACGACGACACCCAAACCCTCTTGGCCGACAGCCTGACGCTGGCGCCTCCCCTGTCGTGCTACGCCGCCAGCCGCGCGGCGCCGATACAAAAAACCAGCCCATTGGCCCCTTGGCAGCTGCGCCAGGCCAGCGAGTGGATGCAATCGCAGCTGCACCGGCCGGTCTCGATCGCCGAGGTCGCCGGGCAGCTGGGGCTGTCGCCCAGTTATTTCGCGCGCGCCTTCCGCGCTGCCACCGGGCAGCCGCCGCACCAGTGGATCCTGCAGCGCCGCATCGAGCTGGCGTTGCAATTGCTGACAGAACCGTGCCTCCCGCTGGGTCAGATCGCCGCCGCCTGCGGCTTTGCCGACCAAAGCCATTTCTGCCGCGTCTTCACCAGCCGAATGGGCATGGCGCCATCGCGCTGGCGCGCCCGCTGCATACCCTAGCCGCGCGGCGATCCGCGGCGCCCAAATGCGCCGCCCGCATATCGAGCCACCCGCGGCTCGGCGTATGCTGACAACCCCTGCGCAGACCCGCGCGACAAGCCATGCCCCAGGGCTTACCCGCCCATGGGGCCACAGCCATTTCGGAGACACATGACGACCACCCCTGACGCGACCTTCGGGTCGCCTTTTGACGCCTCGTCCCGCCCCGCGGTGCTCGACCTGATCGGCAACACCCCGCTGCTCGAAGTCACGCGCTTCGACATCGGCCCTTGCCAGCTCTTCCTGAAGCTCGAATCACAAAACCCCGGCGGCTCGATCAAGGACCGCATCGGCCTGGCGATGATCGAAGCGGCCGAGCGCGACGGCAGCCTGAAGCCTGGTGGCACGGTGATCGAAGCCACCGCCGGCAACACCGGCCTGGGCCTGGCGCTGGTCGCCCGCGCCAAGGGCTACAAGGTCTGCCTGGTGGTGCCCGACAAGATGAGCGCCGAGAAGGTGCTGCACCTGAAGGCGCTGGGGGCCGAGGTGCACACCACCCGCTCCGACGTCGGCAAAGGCCACCCCGCCTACTACCAGGACTTCGCCGCCCGCCTGGCCAAAGAGATCCCCGGCAGCTGGTACAGCGACCAGTTCAACAACCAAGCCAACCCGCTGGCGCATGAGACCACCACCGCGCCCGAGATCTGGCAACAGATGGGCCACCGTGTTGACGCCATCGTCTGCGGCGTCGGCTCCGGCGGCACGCTGACCGGTCTGAAGCGCTACTTCAACCGCGTCGACCCGGCGACCGAGTTCGTGCTGGCCGACCCCAAGGGCTCGGTGCTGTGCGAGTACATCGCCACCGGCAAGGTCGGCCAGGCCGGCTCGTGGGCCGTCGAAGGCATTGGCGAAGACTTCATCCCGTCGATTGCCGACCTGTCGGGCGTCAAGCACGCCTACACGATCGACGACGCCGAGAGCTTCAGCACGGCGCGCGAGTTGCTCAAGCGTGAGGGCATCGCCGCCGGCTCATCGACCGGCACGCTGGTGGCCGCCGCGCTGCGCCACTGCCGCGCACAGACCACGCCGAAGCGCGTCGTCACCTTCGTCTGCGACACCGGCACGCGCTACCTGTCCAAGGTCTACAACGACGCGTGGATGTTCGACCAGGGCCTGCTGACCCGTCCAGTGGTCGGCGACCTGCGCGACCTGATCTCGCGCCGCGTGGTAGACGACGCCGTCATCAGCGTGTCGCCAGACGACGCCCTGCTGACCGCCTTCCAGCGCATGCGCGCGGCCGACATCTCGCAGCTGCCGGTGCTGGTCGACGGCCGCCTGGTCGGCCTGCTCGATGAATCCGACGTGCTGCTGCGTGTGCAAGGCGACGCGGCCGGCTTCCGCGAAACCGTGAAGAGCGCGATGAGCGAGCGCGTCGAGACACTGTCGCCCACTGCCGGCATTGCTGCACTGACCGCCACCCTGAAGCAGGGTCTGGTCGCTGTGATCGCCGACAAAGACGGCTTCTATGGTCTCATCACGCGTTTCGACCTGCTGAACCACCTGCGGAGAAACCTCGCATGACATCTAGTAAGAAGCACGGCTTCGCGACCCGCGTGATCCACGGCGGGCAGTCGCCCGACCCGACCACCGGCGCGATCATGCCGCCGATCTACGCCACCTCGACCTACGTCCAGTCGAGCCCCGGCGTGCACAAAGGCTACGAGTACTCGCGCTCGCAGAACCCGACCCGCGAGGCCTTCGAGCGTTGCGTGGCCGACCTCGAAAACGCGCAGCGCGGCTACGCCTTCGCGTCGGGCCTGGCCGCGATGTCGACGGTGCTGGAGCTGCTCGACAGCGGCGCCCACATCATTTCCAGTGACGACCTGTACGGCGGCACCTTCCGTCTGTTCGAGTGCGTGCGCAAGCGCACCGCGGCGCATCAGTTCAGCTTCATCGACATGACCGACCCCGCGGCAGTGCGCGCGGCGATCCGGCCTAACACCAAGATGGTTTGGGTCGAGACGCCGTCGAACCCGCTGCTGAAGCTGATCGACCTCGAAGCGGTGGCCGGCATCGCGCGCCAGCACAACCTGCTGGCGGTGGCCGACAACACCTTTGCCAGCCCCTGGGGCCAACGCCCGCTGGAGCTGGGCTTCGACATCGTCGTGCACTCGACCACCAAGTACCTCAACGGCCACTCCGACGTGGTCGGCGGCGTCGCGGTGGTCGGCAAAGAGCCGCGCCATGCCGAGATCGCCGAACAGCTGGCCTTCCTGCACAACGCGATCGGCTCGATCGCTGGCCCGTTCGATTCCTTCCTCGCGCTACGCGGCGTGAAGACGCTGGCGCTGCGGATGGAGCGGCACTCAGAGAGCGCGCTGCACCTGGCACAGTGGCTTGAAGCGCAGCCCAAGGTGGCCAAGGTCCACTACCCGGGCCTGGAAAGCCACCCGCAGCACGCGCTGGCCAAGCGGCAGATGCGCGCCGGCGGCGGCATGATCTCGATCGACCTGAAGGGCGACTTGACCGGATCGCGCCGTTTCCTCGAAACCTGCGAGTTGTTCGCACTGGCCGAAAGCCTGGGCGGTGTCGAGAGCCTGATCGAGCATCCAGCCATCATGACCCACGCGTCGATCCCGGCCGAGCAACGCGCCAAGCTTGGCATCGGCGACACGCTGATCCGCTTGTCGGTTGGTGTCGAGGACGTGCAGGACCTGCAGGACGAGCTCACCCGCGCACTCGCCGCGGTGTGACGGCGACGAGTTGCAGCGGTCGTCCACCGATCGCTGCAACTTGTGGATGCGCTTCGCCAACGCGCGTCACATCGAATCTCTCTACACTGTCTGCGTCGGCCGTGCATCGGCTCGACACACACAACACAGGGGGAAGAGATCATGAGCTTGCGTTCCAATCTGGCTGCGTGCCTGACCGTCGCGGCGTTAGCTGCCTGTGGTGGCGGCGACGACTCGCCACACTCCAACGAGCCATTGCCCTTGGCTGTCGGCAACCAGTGGCAGTATCACTACAGCACCGCCTTTCCCTACTCGGAAAGCGGCGTCTCCACCTACAAGGTCAGTGGCACCACCAAGATCGACGGGGTCGACGCGTTCGTAGTGAACGACGACTTCCGCACAGGTGGCGACACGCACACAACGCCTTACGCCACCAGCGAGTCTGGCGTGACACGGTATCCGGCCAGCGACGCGACTGCGGAGCAGATAGCCGACGGACCGCAGATCGCGCTGCGCCAGCCGCTGACAGTCGGCGACCGCTGGACCAATGTCTCACGCACCGTCGACGTGGGCTTCGACTATGACGAAGACGGCACGAACGAGGTGGAGGTGACCGAATCGCATTCCGCGGTCGGCGACACCGTCAGCGTCTCGACCTTCGCCGGCAACTTCTCCACCGCCTACCCGATCGAAACATTCCATCGCCGGCAGTTCAAGAGCCCGGTCACCGGCGAGGTCTTCGACACCGAGCTGGACAACATCAAGGAGTGGTACGTCATCGGCGTCGGCGTCGTGCGGCGCGAAACCTACTTCCAGCCCTATGGCGGCTGGCGCGACTTTCACAGCACGGAAATCCTCAGCGCCTACCACGTCAAGTGATGGCCCCACCCGCCTTCACGCTGCGCCCAGCGCAGGAAGCCGACGTCCCCTTCCTGCTGCACCTGCGCGAGACGGCGATGGACCCGCACCACCGCGCCGCCGGTGTCTTCCAGACGCCGGCCGAGATGGAAGAACGGGTGCGCAACCACTGGGACGAGGCGCAGGTGATCGAGATCGGCGGCCAGCCGGTCGGTCTGTGGAAGCTCTGGCGTCAGCCTGCGGCCTGGTGGATCCTGCAGGTGCAGCTGATGCCTGAGCACCAGGGCCGCGGCATCGGGGCGGCCTTGATTCGTGAACTGCAGGCGGAGGCGCTGGCAGCGCAGATGCCGCTGAAGTTGAAGGTGCTGAAGTCCAACCCGGCGCAGCACCTGTACGAGCGTCTGGGCTTCGTGATCGTCGGTGAGGACGAGCACGGCTGGGAGATGCAGGCCGGCGAGCCGGTGCCAGCCGCGGGCGTCAGCAACTGACGCTGACGCCCCCGCCCCGTCAGCTATCCGCTGTGAAGAGCGCGTCAGGCAGCTCGAGCAGCCGCATCACCGGATAACGCCGCCACTCCGGCTCGGCATAACGCCGGCACGCGTGGAACAGGAAGGTCAGCACGGCGTCGCGGTCACTGAGAAGAGCCGGGTGCTCGGCCTTCC
>Ga0307515_10008844_pt1 | contig 19554 bp, 18 predicted proteins | sample 17_EM_MG_FD_194513 | JGI IMG/M metagenome (GOLD analysis project Ga0307515, IMG submission 194513) | Populus trichocarpa ectomycorrhiza microbial communities from riparian zone in the Pacific Northwest, United States - 17_EM | ecosystem: Host-associated > Plants > Roots > Unclassified | place... | reverse complement strand
TCAGAGAACTTCTGCATCAGTTGATCAGAAATTGATACACCATAAAGCTTTTGCATGCAACTGAGTATTGATACAAATTATTCATTGGCTGTCAATAATGACTATATGATTATTGGGACAAAATTATGGTCCATAAACCAACAGTTAGAACATGTTTATGGTGGATGTGAATTGACTGTCAACGATTGTTGGTCTTGGAAGTAAGTTAATTGGAAAGCGAGTTGCATGCTGTTATTCATAACCTACATATTGGCTGCTTGATAGATGAAAGAACATGCGACATGGATACAGCCCAATGCTGAAAATGAGAGTCAACAGAGTGACAATGATTTGTGGTGTTGAATCTATCTTGATTGGGAAGCGATTTCCTTGCAGATATGCATAACCGAAGTATTAGCAGCCTTTATAGTCGAATGAGAAAGCGACATGGGAACAGCCCCATTTTTACAATGAGCGTCAACGGAGCGTCAATGATTTTTGAATATGTAAGCAACTTAATTGGAAAGTGATTTGCTCACTGCTATTCATAATCAACAGCGTGGCAGCCTTTGTAGGCAAAAGAGACCGTGGCTCGGTAACAGCCACATTCTGATACTGAGCGTCAACGGAGCGTCAACGATATTTTCTGTGGTAAGTAAGTTAATTGGAAACTGATTTGCTCACTGTTATCCATAACCAAAGTATGGGCAGCCTTTATAGGCAAAAGAGAAATCGACACGGTAACAGCCACATTCTGAATGTGAGCGTCAATGGAGCGTCAACGGTTTTTGATCTTGTAAGTAAGTCCATTGGGATGCCATTTGCTCGCTGGTATCCATAATCAACATATTGGCAGCCTTGATGGGCAAAAGAGAAAGCGACATGGTCCCATCCCCCATCTGAAAATGAGCGTCAACACAGCGTCAACAATTTTGGGTGTTGCATGTTGTATAATCCAAGGGCTGTGATACAGCATTTACCCATAATCGAAGTATTGGCAGCCTTTATAGATAATATCGAGTGTGTCAATACTGCTACACCTCGAAATGGGCGTCAACAGAGCGTCAACAGATTGTCAACAGAGCATCAACACAGCGTCAACAGATTGTCAACTGAGTGTCAACAATTTTGGGTGTTGGATCATGTAAAATCCAAGCGCTCTGCTATGGCATGTACCCATAATCAACGTATCGGTGTCCATTCTGAGCAAAAGCGATCGCGACATGGTCACTGCCGAAGTCTGAAAATGAGCGTCAACAGAGCGTTAACGATTTGGTGGGTTGCATCTTGTGTATTCCAAAGGCTGTGCTACAGCATTTATCTATAATCAATTTATTGGCAGCCTTTACAGGCAATATTGTGTGTGTCGATACTGCTACACCACCAAATGAGCATCAACAGAGCGTCAACAGAGTGTCAACAGAGCGTCAACAGAGCATCAACACCGCGTCAACAGAGTGTCAACAGAGTGTCAACGATTTTGGGTATTGCATCTTGTATAATCCAAGGGCTTTGCTACGGCAGATATCCATAATCATCGTATTGGCAGCTGTTCTGAGCAAAAGTGATCGCGACATGGTCACAGCCCCACTCTGAAAATGAGCGTCAACAGAGCGTCAACGATTTTGTGTGTTGCACCTTGTATAATCCAAGGGCTGTGCTACAGCATTTATGCATAATCGAAGTATTGGCAGCTGTTATAGGCAATATTATGTGTGTCGATACCGTTGCACCTCAAAATGAGCGTCAACAGAGTGTCCACAGCGCGTCAACAGAGCAACAACTGAGCGTCAACAGAGCATCAACACAGTGTCAACCGAGTGTCAACCGAGTGTCAATGCTTTTGGGTGTTGCATCATGTATAATCCAAGAGCTCTGCTACGGCATAGACCCATAATCAATGTATTGGCAGCCATTCTGCGCAAATGAGATCGTGACATGGTTACAACACCTGTCTGAAAATGAGCGTCAACAGAGCGTCAACGATTTCGTATGTTGCATCTTGTATAATCCAAGGGCTGTGCTGTGGCATTTATGCATAATCGAAGTATTGGTAGCCTTTATAGGCAATATCGTGTTTGTCGATACCGTTACACCTCGAAATGAGCGTCAACAGAGCGTCAACACAGCATCAAGAGAGCGTCAACAGAGCATCAACACAGTGTCAACCGAGTGTCAACAGAGTGTCAATGCTTTTGGGTGTTGCATCATGTATATTCCAAGGGCTCTGCTACGGCATATGTCCATAATCAATGTATTGGCAGCCATTCTGTGCAAATGCGATCGTGACATGGTGACAGCACCTGTCTGAAAATCAGCATCAACAGAGCGTCAACAATTTTGTGTGTTGCATCTTGTATAATCCAAGGGCTGTGTAATGGCATTTATCCATAATCGAAGTATTGGCATCCTTTATAGGCAATATCGTGTGTGTCAATACCGTTACACCTCAAAATGAGCGTCAACAGAGCGTCAACACAGCATCAACAGAGAGTCAACAGAGCATCAACACAGTGTCAACTGAGTGTCAACAGAGTGTCAACGCTTTTGGGTGTTGCATCATGTATATTCCAGGGGCTCTGCTACGGCATAGGTCCATAATGAAGGTATTGGCAGCCGTTCTGTGCAAATGCGATCGTGACATGGTCACAGCACCTGTCTGAAAATGAGCGTCAACAGAGCGTCAACGATTTTGTGTGTTGCATCTGGTATAATCCAAGGGCTGTGCTATGGCATTTACCCATAATTGAAGTATTGGCAGCCTGTATAGGCAATATGGTCCGTGTCAATGCCGCTACACCTCAAGCATCAATGGAGCCTCCACAATGTTTGGTCTTGTAAATAAGGTAATTGGTAAGTGATTTGCTCGCTGCTATCCATAACCAATGTATTGCCACCCACTATGTGCAAAAGAGCAAGTGACACGGTCACAGCACCATTCTGACAATATCTGTCAACTCAGCATCAACTGAGGGTCATCAATTGCTGGTGATGCAGATCGGGTAATCAAGGCATCGAATGGATATTTGAGCTCATAATTGAACTATTGACCTCCTCCCTGGTCAAAAATACAAATCATTAAAAGAAAAACATGAATTGAAATATTGTCGATCTCGCAACAAGCAAAACATGCAAAATGTGATTACTGGATGTCAAATGATCGATTTTGATTGAATACTATAATCGAATAGCAAAGGCAACCATGTAATATGAATTTACAGATGGACCCGCTGTACAACCCACTGAGAACCCGCCTAATTCAGACGGGTAGGGAGATGTCGATGGAATCATACCCGAATTGACGGTTCCGGTTTATTGATGACCCGGACCACCAATCTGGCTTCGGTTCGGTTCCGACCCGTACCGTGACCCGAAGTGACGGTCCAGACCCGTTTCTAACACTACCGCTAGCTGTGTCAAAGCTAGACACGCAGAACTGCTAATCATTATACATAGACATTGGAAGGTTCTGAAGCGGGAGGAAGAGTGGAGGGAGAGGAGGATGGTGGGCAAGAGAATGATACACTTATTAATGTAAGTTCCGATTGAAGAATTGAATTGATTGTATTCCATCCATAGTGATTCGTTCAAATGGTTGCTTGTCTGTGAAATACCTAACATTGGGATGAATTTCAGGAGCACCGGAATATGAGCCCATCTGCCCAGCTTACATTGGAGCAACAGACAGAGATCTTTGAGGATGAAAAGAACACAGACAAAGGGGCAAGGGAGGTTCAGGAGCAAGTGGAGGATGGTGAGGAGGTCCTCGATCCAGAAAATACGAGTTCAGTATTGAATACTGTTCTCAATCCAATCAACAACGAATTTGAACATGAGTGTCTTGATGAGGCAGTCAGGCTGCTCAACGCCCATCCGATTCGCCAATCAACAGATGACCATGTTCCAGGCCACAAGGATTCAACTCCAGGCCTTCCTGGAACAAAGTTTCTGGCGCACCAGGTTCGGGCCATATGCTTCATTGTGAGGAGGTTGGTTTGGGATGCTGATATGCCAGGAGCACTGGTGGCGGATGAAATGGGTCTTGGCAAGACTTTCACCTCGGTGGCAGCAGCAATGATTTGTAAACTGCTCACTGAGAAAGTTGTAATGGGGTTGCCGCTGTCTATCTTGTAGGGGAATACCCTTGATGAGTGGGTGAATATGGCGCAGAACGACTTTCTGGGGATAATCGGTGAAGAACAGGAGTGGTATCCATTGTGGAGACAGAATTCAGTGCCCCGCCGCCTTTCGCAGATACAGACCACTCCACCGCAGGGGCATCCAGCGCTTACATCAGCCCTGGAACGAATCTTGGTGGTCACAATGCGCGGAGCGGCAGAGACGTTCAAGAGTGTCATCAACGAGATTACATATGGAACCGAATTCCAACTCATAAACTTGTTGCAGGCGGAAAATGTGAATCACCCCCACGAGGATCTGAACACCAGTATTGACGATCCAGAAAACCGATGGAATATCAACCTTGTTTCATATGATACCTTAACATCCAGAGCGAAACCATCAAGCGACGGCCAACTCTCATACTGTTCATGGAGTTTTGGGATATTTGATGAGTCCCATCGGTACAAGACTAAAAACAGTGTGGGCTGGCAAATTGCGATGAATGCGAGAATTGGATTCAAACTTCAAGTCACAGCAACACAGGGATTCCATTCACTCTATGACTGGTGTTATCAGACGATGTGGCTGTGTTCAGGTGCGCCTGAAGATCCAGAGGATGATACTGTGATGGAAAAGTATGGTGCAGAGGCATTGTATTCCGCAGTGAAGAGTTTGATGCATGCTATCTGGACTGAAGAAGAAGAAGCTCAACAGGATGCGGCGCACCGGATGATACAGATTGCAAAGCGTTGGACGATAAGGTGGTGGTTGGAATTGAAACTTGCCAATGGAAAACCACCCGTCTCGATTCCAAAGAAGGATGCACACCTCATGGATCTCAAGTGGACTGAGGAAGAGCAAGCAAGTCTGAAAACCATGGTGGAGAGGTACACTTCATGGGGTACTTCTGGAGCATGGAGGGTTCATAGATGGCGGCTAGCATGCTTTTCATTAGTGTTGGGAGACACGGAGGATTGCAGGGACATTTCTGGACAATGGTACGATGAATGGCCACTCAATACTTGGGTGGATACTCCAATTTTCTGATGGCTGAGAGAGACATTTCTGCCAATGTTTGTCAACGAACCTGGGGAGTATCCCAAACCTGACGAAGACGACTCATCAAGAGAGATGCTCCTTCCCAACCAGTGAAATGAAAATGCACTTTGCAGTGCACCCCCTCCACAAAAGGCGGTGCAATTTTTTCCTCTTCCTGGTCAAGTTCGTCATTTGAAGTGGTGGCTAACCAAGTATTTTGCGGATCATGTGGATAAATTCCACATGTATGCAGAAATGGGCAGTGATGAATGCACACAAATGCAGCTCAAATTCCAGGATTCACGAAATCCCTCTGTATTCATAACGACACCCGAAGTGGGCAGGACAGCCCTAAATCTTACTGCAGCCAACCATGCAGTGATAACTCAGAAGATCTGGGTATTGAATGAGCAGCGGCAGGCATTTGCACCAGTTGTCAGGCTGGGGCGAAACAGAGTTCCACATACATGGTTACTGAATACGGGTCCTGGTGGCTAAGATAACCGCGCAAGTGATCTCCACCCACTCTCTGGAGTGGCCCAAATGAGAGTCCTGCACGGCTTGATGAGTTGACGAAAGATCACGACATCGATGATTTACCGGATTCTGGAGTTTTGGAGAACCATACCAAGTGGCTTACAGAGAATGGAGACACGTTGAAGTCTGATGAACCATCCATCTTAGAGTGTTAGGACACTTTCATCAAGGTATGCCTCTTTAGACATTCAAGCAACATAATCTTCTTAACTGATACAAATAGTCAAAAACGTCGTTTGTAAGGCACACTATACTGCATAAATCAATCCTTTCTCTCTGCAATTTCAAAGTGAATCAAAGTTCTGATGTTAGAATTGTTGTGTCTTAAATCAGATATGGCCAGAATGGGATTTCATTGGCATTCTTGATTATTATCAATGTGCAATATGAGATGAAGTCAATTGATATGCTACATGACAAGTTTCCGTGGCTGACCTATCCCATGATAAATGGTATGAGTCGAATTTTGAGAATGATGCAGCAAAGGGCTTCAAATCATTCCTCATTTGCAAATTTGAGATGCACCGGAAGCCTGAAGCCACGTACGCATTTCGAATGAAAAGGCATGAAAAAGAATAATTCAACCACTTTCAGGTGCACCGGAGTCTCTTCGGCATATTACATATCTGCCAATCCCATTTGGCAATGAGAGAGTCTAGGCTATATTCAGTACTTATGACGGAGTATGAGACACGGCTCGCTTATTTGTGGCAAACTCCCAGCTTTTGTTGCCATATGATTGAAGTTCAGGTGCACCGGATAGTCTTGGCCACATATTGTTATGACTGATCGATCCCTGCATATTTCCCTATGGCATTTGGCATCAAGACAGTCCAGGCGATATTGAGTCCCTGTGTCAGGATATTCGTGGCAAAGCCTCGGCTGTTGCTGGCCTATGGTCCAAGTTCTGGTGCACTGGAGAATCCTGGGCATATCATTGTACAGATCTATCACAGCATATTCACCAATCCCATTTGGCAATTCAAACAGACTAGGTGATATTGAGTACTTGTGTGAGAATCTGAGACACTGGCTGACATATTTGTGGCAAAGCCACAGCTTTTGCTGGCATATGACTGAAGTTCTGGCACACCTCTGATCCGCGTCACAGAGTGTCGGATGCTGAGACATGGCTCGCATGTTTGTGGCAAAGCCGCAGCTTTTGCTGGCTTTTGACTGAAGTTCAGGTGCACCAGACAGGCTCGATTACATATCCATATGACCGATTGATCACTTCATATTTGCCAATACCTGTGGCAATAAATTCAGTCTAGGCGATATTGGGTACTTGTGTCAGAATATGAGACACAGGATCACTCATTCGTGGCAAAGCCGCTGGTTTTGCTGGCCGATGATCGAAGTTCCGGTGCACAGGACAGTCCTGGGCATATCATTATGACAGATCGGGCGCTGCATATTTGCCTATCCCATTTGGCTATAACGTCAGTCTAGGCGATATTGGGTACTTGTGTTAGAATATGAGACACGGGCTCACTTATTCGTAGCAAAGTCGCAGCTTTTGCTGGCATTTCATTGACGTTCGGGCACACCTCAGATCCCCATCCCAGAGTGTTGGAGACTGAGACACAGCTCAGATATTCATGGCTAAGCTGCAGCTTTCACTCCCGGGTATTTCCTGGCCCATGATTAAAGTTCTGGCACAACTGAGATCTGCAATCCAGTCCAGAATGAGGTTCTTGGATTTGTATGAAGCCAACTCTGACAAGCTGCAACTCAATATGGATGTATCATTCCAGCCCAGGCACACCTCAAGAGCGACAAATAAGCCACCAATGCGCATGTACCCCAGTCCATAGTGCACTTTATATTGCAGTTTGCTTCATTCTCATCATGTTTTCGTTGACTTTGAATCAGTGGACGCAGTGCACACAGATCTATCAATACACTTCACCTTCAGGTGCAGGCGGCTCATCCCGCTTCGCATCAGCTAATATATGAGTCTATGCTTGATCGGTATGTGAAGGCCGCCGTCAACATGCCTTGAACTGTCATCTCCGTGTCAACTGTCTGTTGGAGGAAGGTTTCCTCTGCACAACTAAACCATAAACGCACAGACCTGGCCAATTAGTAACCCCACCTAACTTGATATTGACTAAGTAGTATGTTTGGACCAATGCTTCCAAATCCTAAAATAACTTCTGCAAGTTCGGGCTCTGTCAAAAGAGCTGCATCTCAAGAGCAAGAAACTCCAAAGACTGATTGTGCTCATCGGACTCTGCAAGATTGCCGGCAACTTCCCGCTCACCCATGTACCTCACTTACTCAAAAGGCCTAAGTTCTCAAAGCTTAGAATCAAGACTTAACTGTATTATGACTAAATGTATGTTTGGGCCGCCATAACTCGTATCCAAAAATAGATTATGTGAACTGAATTCCATCGAGAACAGTTCGAAGAGAGGAAATCTTGAAAGCTCGAGTTCTGAAAAGACAGCTACGAAGAGTGCAATTAACTGTCAGAGTAAGGTGAGCCTGCAATCCTCAGCCATTCAATCCAAGCATAACCATGTAAACTTCGGTGCACTTCAATTCCCAGGAACCGCATGCATGCAATCATCATTCCTCTGCCCACCATGAGATTGATGTCTCACTACACATTCATACCATTGTAGTATATAGCTTTCAACCCCAACATTGATTTTAAGTCAACATTGTTGTTGTGAGATTCATAATGAATGTGTGATTTAAGGGTGTGTGATTTGCTAGATATTAAGACGCAAAATCAGAATGTGGGTGAGTATTTATGCCCCATTTGTTACCAGTCTTGGCATTGACGAGTGCTTGAAACCATAAGATTACCCCTGAATCATTCATTGTACCTTATCATTCTTTCTCGACGTCTGTATCTTTCATTGGAGTAACAAATTCTCTCCTTCCTCCATTAACTGCAACATTGTGGTGAAGGATATTCTGCAGACACGGCCCAGATGAAGGCATGAAAGGGAAGTTATGCTTAGGATATTGCCTTATGGACTGCAAACTTAGCTGTAGCATCCTAATACAATGGAATATCGTGACAATACGTGTGTCCTTCCAGCGGATATACCACATACAGAGATACCACATACGGAGATTCATATTTCTCCTAGATCAATATCAAACTCAGGTATGAACCCTTGCAACTCAGCCATCACTCACAAGGTCCCAAATCTATCAAGTTCTGCAGATTCTCAATGCTGCACCAATTCTATGCCATGTGGTCACCTCAAATGCTCGAACTTTCACGCATAATGACTACGTTTAGAGGAGTCATATGCAGGGGCTCATGTTTTCATCCAGGTTCTCGGTGCTAAAGTTGTGGCTAGCGCCAAGGGCTGGTTAATGTCGCGAGTTTTATTGTCTATGTGTGTTGGCTTTAGCCAACCTCCAATTCTTGCATCCTTACAGAGTGTTGTTAGGAGTTGCTGGCATTCGGCTGTAGCAATCCATCTATTCCGGCGCACTTGACAACATCCGAAATTGCAACTCTGTACTGCCGTCCTTGATAAAAATATTAACCATTGAAGTCATCTCTCCAGAACCCTTTGAAGGCGCACCTAGAATTGCATCCTCCTCGGCTATGAGCAAATTCTTCCTCCATTTTTCCTGTTATTCTATTGCACTTAATCTTATATTTACTGCTTATACACTCTCTTCTTCATTCCCCAACTTTCTATCTTCATTACAGCAAATGGAACCTACGCCCAGCCAGGTGAGAAATCACTATTCACAGAATAATCAAGAAGCACACCTAGAGAGAGCACTCACATTCAAGAAAGCAGCCAATCTTCATTGTCCATCAAATGTTTGCGTTTCAACTATCTGCCTTTGTGCATCGTATTATGGATGACTAATATCCCCGATTTCATTGATGAATCAGGTTAAAGATAGCGATCAGGAGATCAGTGATGACGAAAATGAGGACACTGGAGAGTCCACCTTTTCATCTGACATTGAACAAGATGATTTGGATCATCAACAGGAGGTCCTTTATCTAGGCCAGGCGTGCCGGGACAAGTCATTACGAACTGCAAGGGTTCCACTGCCAACGACACAGAGCTGTGCCGATACTGTCATTGCACGCCCTCTGCTTTCAAATTCCCGAAATCCACCTGCGACAATGGCGCCACCACTGCTCAAACGCTAACAGTCAACCCTCCTCAATGAATTAGTGGAGTCTGACCGTGCACCATCTGACCAGGCACTGGTGATACCCAACAAGTCTAGTGGGGACCAGAATGCTCCACAACCCAAGGCCAGTAGTGATCAGAACGTTCCCCAACACCAAAAGGCTACTTTTGAGGTAGCAAAAAGATTCATGGAGGCAATCGTATTGACAACGAATCCATGGCCAATGATATCCAATGACAAGCACTCGATGGTTGAAAAAGCTTGGAAACTAGCCATTGAAGCCCAGGATCGTCAGCGGACATTAGCAGGTGCTCCTGTAGGTATACCATCAGTGAGTCAATTGCCCAGTGGACCATCTCTCAAAACAGATCCGCAACCACGAGAAGCTGTAAGTCGTGAATTCAGTTTACTGCTCCTCCATCAGACTTACGGATATTGACTACCCTGAAAATATACATAGTTAATACTGAATACTACATCAGCAAAATGTAAATCGGTCTGGAGGCCACACACAAACCTCCAAGACACTCCGGTAGACCTCACCGGTGCTGCCAAGTAATTCCAGATGCTCCCAGGCCCCCCAGGAGGTAAGTTAAGTGCTCTCAGACTCTGCAAGAGCATTTTCAGGTGCTTCTGAAAGCACCTGCAGTTATGGAGGGGCATTCAAGATGCTACGGGATTTGACTTATAGGATAGTCAAATTTTGGAGCAGCTGGGACTTCGGGAGCAGCTTGAGACCTCTGTGCTGCTCTGCGGGAGACTTAGTGCCGTATTCTCACAGCAGTGGAAGTTCTTAAGGATCCATAACCACAAGGCATTTCGTGTATCAGATTCGTCTTTGTTAGAGTCACAAGATTCGCTACATCATAATATGGCATGTATTATCTATCTAAGTCTCTCTATATATATACATGCGGCCAATCTGGCTGCAGACTGTACTGGAGCGTAATTGCAAGAGCATCTGGAGACACTGATTGAGAGAACTTACAGATGCACTTGGAGGCCGTGATCGTGTGAACTAGGAGATGTACTCAGAGGCCGAGATCGAGTGAGTTTGGAGATGCACTTGGAGGCCGAGATCGAGTTGAACTCAGAGTTGCACTTGGATGCCGTGATTGAGTGGGTTTGGAGATGCATTTGGGAGGCCGGGATCGAGTAACTCAGAGATGCACTTGGAGGCCGTGATTGAGTGAGTTTGGAGATGCACTTGGAGGCCGAGATGAAGTTGAACTGAGAGATGCACCTGGAGGCCGTGATCGAGCAAGTTTGGAGCAGCACTGGGAGGCAGTGATCAAGTGAACTCAGAGATGCACTTGGAGGCCATAATCGAGCAAGTTTGGAGATGCACTTGGAGGCCGAGATCGAGTAACTCAGAGATGCACTTGGAGGCCGTGATAGAGCAAGTTTGGAGATGCACTTGGAGGCCGAGATCGTGTAACTCAGAGATGAACTTGGAGGCAGTGATCGAGCGAGTTTCGAGATGCATATGGGGGCCGAGATCATGTAACTCAGAGATGCCCTTGGAGGCTGAGATCAAGTTGAACTCAGAGATGCACTTGGAGGCTGTGATTGAGCAAGTTTGGAGATGCACTTGGAGGCCCAGATCAAGTTGAACTCAGAGATGCACTTGGAGGCGATGATCAAGCGAGTTTGGAGAGAGATTTAGAGGCCGAGATCAAGTAACTCAGAGATGCACTTGGAGGCCGGGATAGAGCGAGTTTGGATATGCACTTGGAGACCATGATCGATCGAGATTGGAGGAGTACTTGGAGGTAGTCGATATGGAGGCAGTAGATCCAGAGGGAGGTGTGACAGCAGCTGAGACTCTATTCATTGGTTTACTCATAATTGTGGGAATGTAGAGAGTTGAGTACAATAAGGTCCGCCGAGATGAGAGCTGGCTGGGAGCGGGAGACAGTCGACCATGGGATAATGCAGTACTCGGTGTATGCAGTCCTCGGTGTATGCAGTCCTCGGTGTATGCTGTACTCAGCATTAGCTGATGATCATTGCATGGAGAGATAGATAGGGATGACTTAACTCCGTGTTCTTAGGTGACGGTAGAGAAAGAGAGAGATGAGAGGAGATGGGGGAAATCATCATGAGAAACTGGAACTTAAGAGAATTTTGTGTGCCAGTCAATTTACCATTCCTGATACGCCAGGTACTACTCCCAATCCGGCGGGTAAAAACACCGATAGGAGGTCTTTTGAACTCAATGGGGCAAGTCGTACCCCTGACTTCCCATATCTGCTCGTATCTTCCATCTCGTTTCCATCTTCATCCCCCATCTCTCTTTCTCTACCATCATTGCAGAACACAAAGTTAAGTCATCCCTCTCTATCTCTCCATGCCATGATCATGAGTTGACAATGAGTACAGTATACACCGAGTACAGCATACACTGAGTACAGCATCCACCCAAGATTGTCTGTCTTCCCTTCATTCTCATGATTATGAGTTGACCCATGAATGTAGCTTCAGCTTCCGGTGTGTCTCCCTACAAGATCGACCGCCACCAGCCAGCACTCCATGAGAGCTCAAAGGTAAAGTCACCTCATCACATTCACACGGTTGCGAGTTAACTAACAGATGGATGGAGTCTCAGCATCCGGCGCGCCTCCTATCGACCGCCTCCAAGTACTTCTCCAATCTCGCCTGATCATGGCCTCCAAGTGGATCTCCAAACTCCCTCGATCACGGCCTCCAAGTGCATCTCTGAGTGACACGATTGCGGCCTCCAAATGCATCTCCAAACTCGGTCGATCACAGCCTCCAAGTGCAACTCTGAGTTCTACTTGATCTCGGCCTCCAAGTGCATCTCTGAGTTACTCAATCTCGGCCTCCAAATGCATCTCCAAACTCGCTCGATCCCGGCCTCCAAGTGCATCTGCAAACTCGCTTGATCCTGGCCTCCAAGTGCATCTCCAACCTCACTCGATTACCGCCTCGAAGTGCATCTCTGAGTTTACTTGATCACGGCCTCCCAGTGCTTCTCCAAACTCGCTTGATCATGGCCTCCATGTGTATCTCTGAGTTCACTCGATCGTCATCTTCGGGCGCACCTCAAATTGCTCTCAATCACCGCCTGCAGCCAGTCCACATATACCGTGTGTAGATGGGTAGCTATATAGATACATCGATGAGAATACAAACTGAATACATGAGTTTTAAAAATTGTTGAACGATAAGTAGTAGGTATGATTTCCAGGTGCACCCGCAGTGTTCCTAAAGAAGATGTTGTTTCTCCCAGACTGCTCTACCATGATTTGAGGTGCTCCCAGGCTAGTCGCTGGTGGTCGCAGGCTTGTCATCGGCGCTCCCGGGTGCTCCCAGGCTTGTCGTCGGTGCTCCCAGTCTTGTCGCCGGCACTCCCAGGTCCTCCCAGGTGCACCTGAAGACCACTGCGTCGGTCCAGTCAACTCTGGGATTTGACCACCCCAGGATTCTGGTCCGGCAACTCTCAGACACTTCCAGAGGCTCCCAGTGACATAATTACATTTTGCTGATGTAGTACCATTCGAGGATGGTTGGCAGATGGGGCACAACGAACTGTTGTCCGTGGTTCCAAGTTGGGTTTGGGCACTGAGACTGAGCTTTGGACCAAGGTCAAGGAGCTCCTGTTTGGTGATGCTTACCTCTCCAAGGTTGTCGATGATATGAAATCATCGTTCACCCGAATGGAAGTGCTTGATCTAATATACCATCAATTTTTCTTCACCGCCAATAGCTTGGGGCCCCAGCCTACAACATCCCAGTATTTTCAACCTCTTGCTCCGCAGACTTCAGCGCTGGCAGCCACAGCTATTCATTGTGCACTGTCTGAATATGCCAGTGGGACGAAGGCCACAGTTATGTTTTCTCAAGATGAATATCGAGGTACATTTGGCCCATCCCCTGTGATGAATTCTTCTCTGGAAGCCATTGCACTATCAATCACACATCAGAGGGCCGCTTCATATTCCCCCCCCCTGGGGCGCTCCTTCATCCTCGTCGGCGCTCCTCAGCCTAGATTGAAGCTCTTCTATTTCATTCCACAGTCAATTCCTCCTCTTTCGGTGCTTCTCAATCCGCTCTATCTGGATTGGCGCTTCTCTATCCCATTCCGCACTCTATCCCCCCCTCTCTGTGCTCCTCAGCCTGGGATGGGAGCTCCTCAATTCCCACTTGCGCTCCTCTATCCCATTCCGCACTCTGTCCCCCCTCTCTGTGCTCCTCAGCTTGGGATGGGAGCTCCTCAATTCCCACCGGCGCTACTATAATGTATTCCGCACTCCTTACCCACCTGTTTTCGGCACTCCTCTGCTGGGATAGCACTCCTCAATCCGAATCGATGCACCTCTGCCTAGATTGGCGCTTCTCCATTTCATTCCGCACTCCTTACCCCCCCCTTTCGGTGCTCCTCAGCTTTGATTTGACTCTCTTATCTTTGATTCCGCGCTTCTCCAACACCTTGTTGGTACACAGCGCTCCCTATCTGGCGCTCCGTTTTTCCTGGTAGTTGCTCTTGTTTTTCATCCGAATGTATCATATTGCCTTTCAAACCCCCATTTAGATTCGCAGCTAGGTAACGTCTCATTACACCTCTGTTAGATATCACAAATTGAGCCAAATGACATTGGAAATCCATTTCATCCCCTCGCCAGCAACGAATAATCAGCAAAACCAAGGAGCACCTCCAGCTTCTTTGTGCCGTTGATAAAGTGTGTGTTCCTGCTTTTGTTGGCCCTGCTGGGATGGGAGATGTAGTGGATGACATCGACACCATGTTTGATTGATATCATTCGATCACTTAGTCGGATTATTGTTTCGGAGTACCTGCATATGTGTTTGAATCAGTCGCCTGTTTCTTTGGGTTCTTTAATGTTGCGACGCAAACAATACAATTTTGAAGAAGATGACAGCTAGTATGATTCAGAAGTGATAATGAACAATTATCCATGCATCATATTCGCTGTTGAGGGAAATCGATTGCTCATGTACATCCCGAGAGTCTCAGATAACGCCTGCAGTCCTCCAAATGATGATCCATAAGATCCCAGGCATCTCTCAGAGTTTGTTTGTGATTCCCACGTTGGTTTGGCGACACTCCCAGGTGCACCCAACATTCTCTCCAGCGCTCCGACGTGCTCCCAAACTTATTGCAATCTCTCCCATGGTACTCCTGTACCAGTCATCAGAGATCCCAGTTAGTCTGAAAGCCGGCTGGAATGCCCTCCTAGGGTCTAATACTCTCCCGAAATTGACCCTTCTAAGTTTGCACTCCATATCATCTCAGACACTCCTGGAGGCTTCCAGAGACTGAAATACATTTTGCTGATGTGATACACAAAATGCCTTGTGGTTATGGAACCCTAAGAACCGCTGCTGTGAGATTCCGGCGCTAAGTCTCCCGCAGAGGTGTGCAGAGGTCTCAAGCTGCTCTCGAATTTTCCCGCAGACCTGCGTAGAGGTTTCAGCTGCTCCAAAATTTGACTATCCTATAAGTCAAATCTCGTAGTATCCTGAATGCACCTCCATAACTGCAGGTGATTTCAGGAGCACCTGAGAATGCTCTTGCAGAGTCTGAGAGCACTTTGCTTAGCTCCAGGGGGGCCTGGGAGCATCTGGAATTACTTGGAAGCACTGGTGAGGTCTACCGGAGTATCTGGGAGGTTTGTGTGTGGCTTCCGGACTGATTTACATGTTGCTAGTGCAGGATGCACATCTACAAATCGTCCGTAAAACTGGAAGCAGCAAGGATATGAAGCAGCATGCTGTTGGATGTAAGTATATGGATATCGTGGAAAACTGCCGCTAATTAACTGCATAACGTATAGCAGGCATACATAGTGAGCTACGCGACCAATTTATCGCTGCTCATAACAGGAAAATGCCATGGTTAACCAAGGCTTTCATCCGCACAGTCCAGGAAATCGAACATCATGATGTCGTCAGCTCTAGGATTTCCGATGACGAATTTTCTGATAAGCATCCCCGTGAGTGGACAAAACAGGCAATAATCACCTTAGAGGAGGCTACAGAAGTGTATATGGTTGAGGTAATTGCCGAACTTCATTGTTACAAGCAGCAACCAATTTCTTGTAGGTTTTCAACATGTCTGCTACTATGGCAAAGCAAGGAGGTTGGGTACATCTGGAACGGTCCGACATGCGCCTGGCCTTGAATATGGCGAAAATGTCCAAAGGAGGGTTTTTGCACACCCCGATAGAGGAAACGCAATTCCTGATCAAGAAACCTCACACCGAGGTCCGAGAACAGATGAAGCGGGGTGTTGAGTACCCTGGAAATGATCAGCGGAAAGCTGCGATAGAAAGTCACCCGGCTATGGTTCGTCAAAACCACACAGCCGGATGCCTTCCTTCTGAAAATGGCACTGCAAGGAATTGGCAGACACGATGGAGACGCAAAGGAACAGGCGCACCTCCACCTGTCCAACGCAGACAGCAGACTCCAGAGCCAACGCCACCTCTGCCTGAAACGCCACCTGCCCCAACAGGTAACAAATCCGGAGCTCAATGTTCCCAAATCGTCAATTTGCCGGCCAGATATGCCTATTCACATACATAACTTCCCTGAGCTGAATCTTTTACTCTTGATGGATCTGCCCAGGATAGCCAGCATGATACAGATTTTGATCCAGATATGCTGACTGATGAAGGAACATCCACTGGTTAGTACACTATCTGCTGTGTGGTAATGCAGCTGACATAAATTTTGAAGCCCAGAGCAGCCTATTGGGTGAGGCTGCAATAATGATGAGCATTGATCGAAAGGCACGGGATTTTTGAGATTATTATTATACATTTATATGTATTATTAACGAACAATATTGTGATCAAGAAGAAAGTAAATGAAAACGCTAGAAAGGCTGCCAAAACAATATGAATGATAGACTACGCCAAACCAAATGATTGCATAATGTGGATACACCCATGGCAAAATGAGCGTCAACGGAGTGTCAACAATTTTAGGTGATGTAATTCTGGTAATTAATAATTGATTTGGTCATGGTTATACATAATTGAAGTATTGGCTGCATTTATTAGCAGAAATCATAGCGACACGCACCCTACCTCATCTTGAAAATGAGGGTCAATGAAGCGTCAACGATTATTGGTTATGCGTCCTGGGTAATCACACCGCCAATAGGTTGCTGGCAGTCATACAGGAATCATTGGCTGCCTTTATAGGCAAAACACATTGCGATACCCTCCCTGCCCCATCTTGAAAATCAGTTTCAACAGAGCGTCAACGATTGTTGGTCATGTATCTTGGGTAACATAGGGTGCGACAGGTTGCAAACAGTCATAAACGAATTATTGGCTGCCTTTATAGGCAAGAGAGAATGAGAAACCCTCCCTGCCCCATCTTGAAAAAGTGCGTCCATGGAGCGTCAAGGATTGTTGGTCGTGTATCTTGGGTAATATGGGGTGTGACAGGTTGCAAACAGTCATAAACAAATTATTGGCTGCCTTTATAGGCAAAAGAGAAAGAGAAACGCTCCCTGCCCCATCTTGAAAATGTGCGTCAACGGAGTGTCAATGATTGTTTGCCTTCCATCGTGGTTAATCACAGTGTGCTGTGGCCGTTATGGTCTATATACATTGTTTTGACTGCTTTTGTATGGTAAAAGGCTCAAGAATACCTGGTGGCAGCTCTGTAAATGAAATAAGTTGTTACTGTCCTGGAGGATGTGGCAGGAATATCCCGTACATATCTGCTTATACAGGCTGCCATCTCCTGGTTTATGGATGGTTGTGATCAAGCACCACATATATTACCAAAGATGCAAGACCAAAAATCGTTGACGCTCCGTTGACGCTCATTTCCAACATGGGGTAGGGAGCGTTTTGCTTTCTCTTTTTGCTATGAAGGCGGCCAATACTATGTTTCTGACTGTGTGTAACCTGTTACCCCCACGATTACCCAAGATACATGACCATCAATTGTTGATGCTTCGTTGACCCTCATTTTCAGGATGTGGTAGGGGTGTGTGTCTGTTCATTTTGATCACTAAGGCAGCCAATACATCCAAAATAAACTGTGATGTACCAATGTCAATATTGCACGATTATCAGTATTACATCTGAATGTGACCATCAATGAGAAACCCAAAACACACAACCGGAGATAGAAACTGACGGGTCTGGCCAAATCCGGCAAAACCCGCGGATTGATGGGTATGGGTCCGGGTTTGGACAACAAAAAGTCAGTGGGTCGGGTCTCGGGACAGGACTGGAACCGAACCGACCTGTTTCTGTGGTCCAAACCTGGGCCTCTGGCGGGTAACCTGGACCAGTTGCTAACAGTATGCAACATTTCTTTGTTACCCCATCATGACAATATGCGTTAACGGCACGTCAACGATTTTTGGTCTTGTAAGTCAAGTAATTAAACATTAATTTAGTAGCAGTTATATATAATGAAAGTATTGGCAGCCTTTCTACACGAAAGAGAAAGCAACAAGGTCATGGCTCCATTCTGAAAATGAGCCTCAACCGAGTGCTAATGATTTTTGTTCTTGTAAGTAAGGCAATTGAATATTGATTTGGTCGCTGTTATGCATAACCAACCTATTGGCAGCCTTTATAGGCAAAAGAGAAAGCGACACAGTTACTGCCCCATTCTGAAAATGAGCGTCAATGTAGTGTCCATGATTTTTGGCTTTGCATCTTGGGTTATCTCAGTGGTGACTGGTTGCAGACATCCATAAATGCGGTATTGGCCGCCTATAGCGGCAAAAACAACAGCGTCACACTCCAAGTCTCATCCTGAAAATGAGTGTCTATGGAGCATCAACAATCGTTGGTCATGCATCTTGGGTAATCTAAGTGTCGCTTTGTGGCATTAATGCAGATATGATCTAATGGCCGCCTTTTTGGGCAAAACACCGCATGATATCTTCGTTACCCCATCATGAAGATGAGTGCCAATGGAGCGTCAGTAATTTTTGATGTTGCCTATCGGGGAAACAAGGCATCGAGCGGATATTTGAGCTCATAACAGAAGTATGGACTGCCTCAATAGGCAAAAATACAAAATGTACCAGAAAAAACACAGATTACAAAACAATTGATATCACAAACTGCAAAGCATTCAAACAGTCATTACTGCATGTTGAATACACCATTTTGATACGATACTATTATCAAGCAGCAAAATCAAGAGCATTATATGAGTCCAGAAATGGACCCGCTGGACAACTCGCTGAGAACCCGCCTAGTTCAGACAGGTTGGGAGACTCCCATTGAACCATACCTGAATTGACAGTTCAGGTGTATTGGCAACCCGGACTGCCAATTTGGCAATGGTTTGGTTTCGGCCCAGACCCAGACCCGGACTGAAGGTCCGGAACTGTTGATAACACTAGTTGTTTCCATGAATTACCCTTCCGCCTTGTGCCTGTTACGGGGTTTCTTAATCCAAATAATTAATACAACATTTATTTAATTAAGTACAGCTGCCTATTCTAAGCAACTCTTTCTTTCCTTGTCTTATCCTAAGACTCAACCTCTTGACCTTCTTGAAGAGCTCCCCTTCCTATCTGTATCCACTCTCCGGAAGATGCTTCCAATCTGAAGATTACACCTTCCCAGGATACTGTAACGGGCGGGGTCGGGCGCAGGTGATATGGATGTTGCAAGACTGAACTCGAAGTGCGTATCGAGGAACAAAGATCAGAATATGTTTCAAAGTCGTACTATTGCTTGCTATACAAGAGAACGAGTAAAGAGAGAAGAAAAGGAA
>Ga0307515_10008841_pt1 | contig 19558 bp, 3 predicted proteins | sample 17_EM_MG_FD_194513 | JGI IMG/M metagenome (GOLD analysis project Ga0307515, IMG submission 194513) | Populus trichocarpa ectomycorrhiza microbial communities from riparian zone in the Pacific Northwest, United States - 17_EM | ecosystem: Host-associated > Plants > Roots > Unclassified | place... | reverse complement strand
TAGTACTATATAGGCCTTAGTAGATCTACTAAGGCGCTAGGATAGGGCCTAAAGGACTATAGCAAGTCTTTAGTTATCTAATAATGACTTATTATTAGATATAGGGGTATCTTTAGCTTTAAGCAGCTCTTACAGTCGTTTAATTTTAGTATTAGTAGCCGTAAGCTCCACCTAGGGGGTTAAAACGTTAATTATTTCTTTGTCTAAAGTATTTAAGGGTTCTACAGCTGCTTTACCTACTACTATAGTTTATGGCATAGTAGTAGGGGTATTAGGTAATTCCGGGTAATTTCTTTAGGGGTTCTAGTCTATGCGTATCTTATAGGTCCTTTCCTTAGGGTTCTATTCTTTTCTTTTAAGTCCTATCCTTATGGTCCTAGTAATGTCTTAAGGTCCTATTCTGTGTTCTTGTCCTATTTATAGTCTTATAGATATATTTAAGTTCCTTCTTAGGAAGAAAGAGTAGAAAGAGCTTTAGATAATATTAGCGACTTAGTTAATTAAGGCATGGGCACGGCAAAGGGGACGCGCAAGCCTATATAATTAGATTGTCTATAAACGAGAATCTAAAGCTAGGGAAAGGAAAGGAGAAGAAGAGTAGCGCCGTTTAATGTTTTATAAGATCTTCGCGTTACGTAACCGCAATATACGGCAATCTGTAGCAACTTGCCGGTGCGTAGTTCTGCTAAGTTCTGCTAGTGCCGTAACATAATACTATATAAGGCTAGCGGTAAGAGTAAACTAAAAAAAGATAAGAAGTAGAGTTATTTAAAATTAATAGTATATAGCTCTAAGGAAAATAGTAAAGGCAAGCCTATTAGATATAAGAAATTAGATAATAGTAAGACTAAATTAGGTAGATATAATAAGTACCCTAGTAGAGGATAATAAAAGTAAGCTAGCTATGCTTAGGAAGTTAAATAGTTATAAGGCCACCTAAATAGATATAAAAAGCGCCCTTAGCTAAAATTAGCGGTAGGCACCTTTATAAAAAATAGTAATAGCGAGCCTGTTATATATAGAAGGTAATTAGTAAAGGGAAGACGTAACCTATTTACCTATAAGCCTATATTAGTAAATAACAGCAGTACTAAAAAAAATCGCTATAAATAACAGTAAATCGCTACAACTTATTACTAAACCTAAAGATATACACTAGTCTAATAATATAATAGATAACCCTACTACCATATTACCGTAGAGGATAGTAAATTACTATAATATGCTAGTGGACACGATAATTAGTTTCTATATTATACTAACTTTAAGAATATAGAGAGTAGAGATAAAGATAAGGATTTAGTTAATAATAATAACTAAGATAAGAATTCGGCTAATAATAACAACTAAAATAAAAATTTAGTTAATAATAACGACTAAGATATAGATATAGAGGAAGAACTTAACTAGTAAACTTTTTTAGCCTAGCTTTATAAGGCTAGAAAGGATAACCTAAATAGTATACTAGCGTATATAATAGAGGCGGATCTTCTACTTACTCTAGAGTATTTCCTACTTATTTTATTAAAAGTACTCTCTAAAACTACCCTAATTAAACTCTCTAATTGGGGCCTTGCATTTGGCTTTAAATTTAGCCTATACTAAGTAGTATATATAGCTTAGGTATTTAAGTAAAAAAGGATAATTAAAGGAGGTAGTATTTATATAGACGAACCTAGCGCGGGTAAGACTATATAAATAATTACTTAATAGCTAATAAACTACTTTTATTATTAAAACGTAATAGATATTTAAAAGGCCTAAGCTATTAAGGATATAACCCACTTGTTATAGACGCTTTAAGTACAATATTATAACTACTTAGGGAAGAGTTAGAAGAAGCTAGTTGGTTAATATAGGCATGGTCTAAAATGGAACTAATAGAGCTATATAACGAGGAATGGTAACTAAGGTTATATAATGTAATCTATATAATCTATAGGATCTATATAATCCGTAATAGAGTAAATAGAGTATATATATATTATGTATAAGAAGGATTTTATAGGAGTACGGTTGTATATTTAAGGACCCTTAGTCCCTACCTAAGTGGTTCCTTCCTTATAGTAATTCTTAAAATACAATTAGAGTTAATCCGTTAGGCAACTACTCTACTAGTTATTATTACGTTGTTAACTTTAATTTATATTACCTATATACCTAGCCTAATAACAAGCCCACTATAGTACCTGCTATAAGGTTCCATTATACAATTACTACCTAGTTATAGTATTAATATAGAAAGTTAAACAATATGCCACTAAAAGCAGCCACTATAATGCCATTAATGGCGGTAACTACTTTAAGGTTAGTAGGTAACACTAGTATAGTAAATACTAACTTATAGCAACCTATAACGGTTAAATAACTATAAGAGATAGTTAACTAGTTAATAATAAATAATACAGCGTTAGAAGAAAGGATTAATAGGATTAGCGCAGTAAGGATTAAGTTACTATCTATTAAGAGATTCTTAGGAAAGAGATTAAAGCTTAAAGGATTCCTTACGTAAATGCACTTTAAAGTTATATAAGAAGGGGTAAAGCTACTAATACCTATAGATCGAATAGCCTATACGGGACTATTCCTATTAGGAAGAGCACTTAAGTAGTTTAAGCCTTACCTTATAGAAATATAGGTAAATGGAATAACAACCACTAATTAGGAGGTGCAATTTATATTCTTAAACTAGAAAGGGTTCGTAAAGTGACTTATATAAATGTTTAGAGACCTAAAGACGGAAACTATAGCGGAAAGAAAACTCTAAAATATTACGTAATAAACCTTAGCAATTAAGTATATAACGTAGTTCCAGACACTAGTAATATAAGTTAAGTGAAATAATAAGGCGCTTATAGCATAGTATAAATAGGGACTTAAGGCTAAAGTCTAGGACGTAATTACCCTAATAAAAGATACGGATACCCTATAGAAATTAATAGATTAAGTAATTAAGATTAATAATTGGATCTACTAAAGGAAATAGGCTAAGAGGGGCTAGGATAGAATTCTACAGTTATATAAGACGCAGAGTACGCAATAACTAAAGCTAAGTTAAAAACTATAGTATAGCGTAGAGCTAATAGACCTAAGTAGTACTAAAGAAGCCTATAAGAGATAGAGTAAGAAACTATAGAAACCTAAAGGTTAAGGATTTAGTAATTATAGGACTAAGGAGCAGAGGCCAAACTAGGGATCTTAGCAGTAGAAGACGTTTAGGCGGACTCTATAGTAAAGTTAGTAGTTTAAAGATAGAGCTTATATAAATTGCGAGAAATAAGGTTACTTCGTAAGGGATTATAAAAATAGTTAAAATTACTATATAATAAAGGGAACTAAACTAGTAGTAGAAGATATATACGTATAGAGGGATAATAGTATACTATAAGGAACAAAGGAATATTTAATTAAAAGTTTCGCGTTTTATTACAATAATGCATGCCAAATTTATAAAGACGCTAAGTATGGCGCAAGCTATTAGCTATAGGAGCTAAAATCCTTAGAGTATAGGGGAACTAATAAACCATTACGTAGATTGGATATTAAAGATAACAAGTTTAATATAGGCAAAGCATTTACAGACGATAAGGTAATAAGGGCAGCTTACTAGGAGCGTATAAACCTTAAAGAAGTTATATTAAAAGTAGAGACTAAAACCGCTATAGAGTAAGGTTTAGTAACGGGAATTATAATACCGTTAAATACGGTATCTATTGCTTTATAAGATAAAAGGAAGAGTATCTTATAGAGACTAAGTAAGTAGACAACTACTAGTGCTAATTTATTACTTAATAAAGGTAAAAGGCTAAAGGCTTAAGATTCTTAAAGTGAGATAAGAGATAATTAAGATTCTTAAGATAAGATAAGGTAAGCTTAAGGACCTATAACGGATAGAAACCGATGGAGTAGAGTAATAGCTTAGTTTAAGAATATATAAATAAGCTCGGGATAGAGTTTCCTATAGGCATAAAACTCTTAAGACGAGATAAGAATACCTAAGCCTAGTTAGACTAAGGTAGGAGTAAAGCTTAAGGCAGAAGTAAGCTTAGGATTAAGAATCCTATAGAACTAAAACTTTAAGATATAAATAAGGACCATTAATAAGATTAAGAAGTAAGAAGACTTTAAGGATCTACTTATAAAACGCGAAAAGAAAGAAACTATAGAGGAATTTAAAGCAAGAATTACCTTATAGCAAGATTAGAAACTAAATAAGAGATCTAGTATACTAGGTTGTATAAGGGACAGAGTACCTATATAAAGAATTACTAATATGCCTAGAGTAGGTATACTAAGAGCTAAGTAGCTTATTAAACTAGAGTAAGAAGAGGATCTAGGGATTTTAACTAGGTTTAAGGAATAACATATAAAGGGCTATTATAATGTAGTAATAAGAAGATACTTCCTTACGGATAAGCCGTATATACTTTAGCAGCTATACTAAAGGTAGTATAGGCAAAGGCATAATAATAAGTAGGAAGATTTCTATATATAGTTAGATAAAAAAGTTATCTAAAACTACCCAATTATAGAGAAGGCCATAAGTTATATTAAAGGAGCCTTAATTATAATATTAAAAGATCTAAAGGAGCAATTAGAGGACTAGAGAAGTAAGAGGTAAGTCTTAGTACCTGCAAATAAAGTTATAACGCTTAGATTAATATAAAAAAGGTTTAAACTTAAGGATAAAAATAAGCTAAGAATTAACCTAAGATACTAAGCACATTATATACTAGCATGGATTATATATATAGATAATGCGTATAATATATATAGAGTACCTAAAGATAAGAACTGAAAGTACCTAATAAGGATATATTAGGTACCGGATAAGGTAAAATATTAAAACGCTAGGTATATATATAGTTAGCACCCTATAGAAGTGCAAACCTAAAGGGACTTAATACTTTAGCTAGGAAGATTTTTTACGGAAAAATACCTAAATAAATAATAGTAGTGGGAATACCTAGAGAATACGTATCTATAGTATATTAAAGATAAGAAGCGAACTAAGTATTAGCTAAAAGTAAACTAAGTATAAATAGGATTAAGTAGCTAATAGTTAGGAAAAGTAGAGGCCTATAAAACTAAAGGGAACTAGTAGTAGAGCCTTAAACCCTTAAAGGAATTTAAGGATAATACCTAAATTTATAAGTTAAATAGTAAGATTAACAGTTTAAAGTATTAATAGATAGTAGAGTAATAAAGAACTATATTTTACTAATAGTAGTTAAAAGAATGGGGTTACCATATAGGAAAAAGGAGCACCCTTACCTATTAGTAACAATTTTAGGAGATCTAATAGCCTATAAAGGAGGTATTATTAATCTTAAAACAGGACCTATTTAGTTAACTATTAAAGGAAGATAGATTAAGATGTCTTTTAATATATTACCATTAGGGAATAATAAAGTAGTACTAAAAATGCCTTAGTTATAAAAATATAATCCAAAGGTTAATTAGGTTATAGGTTAGGTCAATATTAGAAATACTTAACGCTATAAAATATAATAATAAGCTAAGTTAGTATAGTACTAAGTAAGAGCGACCTATAAAGAAATAGAGAAAGGATTAAGTTATATACTAAAAAGATACTATAAATATGGTAAGAAACTATAGTTACTAAAAAGTAAGAAGTTATTAGAGTATATAGTATAGGACTATAAGATAGAATTAAAACTAAAAATAAGTTTAAGGTTTTTTCCAATCTACAAGCTTACTAAAGAGGAAGGTAGAGTATTAAAAGAGTTTATCTAAGAGAACTTATAAAAGGGATATATTAGACTATTGCAATTATTAGCGGGTTATCCAGTACTATTTATACTAAAGAAAAACGGTAAACTAAAGCTATATATTAACTATAAATAGTTAAATAGCATTACTAAAAAGAATAGTGTCTGTACGAGTAGAGGTTACGTAGTTATGTCTCTGATTAGTCATCCTTACGGTAACTTATCAGCCCCCTATTTAGGCACCGCGATCCTTATAATCCTCTGCGAAAGAACACGAATAAATTAAAGAAATAGTTACCTCATATTGCAATTGCAGTACCCCCCTAGGTGATACTGATACTGATTAGTAGATATCACAGATCAGCCAGGTGTTATTACGAAGAGAGACGATACGCGATTGCTTCTACCAAGGCCCGTTGATCACGTTGCGTTTACTAAGGAAAACCCTTCCTACTAAGGCCCTGGGAACTTAAAGAACTGGCTCCTACTAAGGCTTTGTCCGGTTCGCGTCCATTATGTATACCAATACCTAGTACGACCTCTTTACTGAGCCAGTATATCTAGCAGCGTCAGCAGCACCCAATACCTAATGAGAGACAACACGCGATCGCTCCTACCAAGGCCCGTCAATTACGTCGCGTTTGCTAAGAAGAACCCTTCCTACTAAGGCCCTGGGAACTTAAGAACCGACTCCTACCAAGGCTTTATTCGGTTCGCGTCCACCACGTAAATTAATAACTAGCAGCATTAGCAGCACCCCTACCTACACTACGACCTACACTATGACCCTACACCACGACCTATACTAGTTAATTATGTCTAATATAGGAATCTAACGTCCGAACTAGGCCAACGGGATCACCCTAACCAACGAGACTACTGCAGAGGATATTACCAATTACATTAACTTTAAAATCAATGAGTACACTAAATGGGACTTTAAAGATAAAAGCTTATGGGAATTATACCAAGAGGACTTTAATAACTTTAAGGTACAGACATTTAAAGACGCTGATAGGTCCGCAATTAAGGAACTTAAATAACTGCTCCGACGTAATAGAGTATAGGTCTTTAATAAGAAGGAGTCAGTACTATAAGCACTATACAACATCGCTTATGAGGATAACCATACGGAATGGTTAGATGTAGAAATTAAGCTATATATTAATAACGAAGGACTCTTTAATTTATACGTTATTAACCGTTGCCTTAAATTACGTTCACCAAGTCCTTTAATGTCACTTACTACTACCCCTAGGACACCTTAACCACTTATTGCATCTACACCCTAGCAAGTTACTCCGTCCACATAAGCTCCACCTGCGCAAGCTCTATTCGCGTAAGCTCCGCCTACACAAGCCTCGTCCGCGCAAGCTTTGTCCACGCAAGCCCCGTCCATATAAGCTCCGTCCGCGCAAGCTCCGTCCACACAAGCTCCGCCCGCGCAAGCTCTATCCGTACAAGCTCCGCTTACGCAAGCCCCGTCCGCGCAAGCTCCGTCCGCGCAAGCTCCACCTATAAACGTCACGGCTCCGCCTATAGACATTACAGCCCCGCCTATAAATGTTACGGCTCCCTCTACGAACGTCACGGTTCCCTTAATAAACGTTACAGCTCCCTCTATAAATATCCTTGTAACACCTTAACCACCTATTACACTTATACCCCAGCAATAGTACAATTTTTAGTAGCCTAACCAGCAGTGGCAGTATAACCCTTGGCAACCTGGCCGATAACAGCATACCCTATTGTAATTTATCCGACAACAGCAACTAGACCTAGGAGGAGGAACAACCTTATATAATGCTTGGTTATCAGCTCTTCTACCTACTCTTCCCCTATAGTCTGTGACGACTTTTATACCTTCCGAAGCCGCTATACCTTTGGTTCTAACTTTAACTACGCTCTATTATGGGACACCTTAGTAACACCTTATACGCGCCTACCTGTCTCCACCGTAATATCCAAATATTTATAATATCCGCAATATCCGCAATATCCGTAACGATATTCGCAATATCCGTAGCAATATCCGCAATATCTATAATATTCGCAATACCCGAGATATTCGTGATTACTGCCCTAAGCACCTGTTGACCTATATACTTCTCCTTTATACTTTTATACCTTCTTTCCTTTTTATAAATGTCGCCAGTGTCTATATAAGTAGAGGTTACGTGGTTATGTCTCTAATTAGTCATCCTTACGGTGACTTATCAGCCCCCTATTTAGGCACCGCGATCCTTATAATCCTCTGCGAAAGAACACGAATGAATTAAAGAAACAGTTACCTCATATTGCAATTGCAGTACCCCCCTAGGTAATACCGACAAATAGGTATCCTTTACCCTTAATTAGCGAAATCTAAAATAGAATAGGCAACGTATAAATCTTTACGAAGATAGATCTAAGATAGGCGTACCATTAAATTAGGATTAAGGAAGGCAATAAATAAAAGGCAGCCTTTAGGTTAAAGGAAGGACTATATAAACTATTAGTTATACAATTTAGGCTTATAAACGCACTAATAATATTCTAAAAGCATATTAATAATATATTAGGAGAATACTTAGATGAATTTGTTATAGTATATCTTAATAATATTATTATCTACTTAATAACTAAGGAAGAATATAAAGAACACGTTAAATAGGTTTTAAAGAGACTATAGAAAAAATAGATGCTAGTAGCAATTAAAAAATACGAGTTCTTTACTAGAAAGACTAATTTTGTTAAATTTATTATTAAACTAGGCTAACTTAGTATAAATCCAAAGAAGATTAAGGCTATAGTAAATTAGTAAGAACTAGAGAACGTTACGTAGTTAAAATTGTTCCTAGGTTTTTATAATTACTGTAGAAGGTTTATAGCATAATAGTTAAAGAATATTAAACTATTTACGTAATTAACGAAGAAGGTCCTCGAAATCGGACTCTGCACCTGTACGTGGTGAGGCCTACGAACCTACTGGTCTTCGGACTTAGTAGAGCCAACGCAGAGACGTCGCATAGCTGCGGATAGGACCTGGTGGTGGTTATAAGCGTTCTAGGCGGTGGTGAAAAATTTTTAGATAGTGAGATCTCGAAAACCACTACTGTTAGCCCTCTACAATTTAGCTACACTGTTCTCCTATTCCAACCCTATGTAATCCTCGCGGATATATACAGAATTCAACGTCCCCCAACCCCCAATTAAAAGCATCAACGACCTTATATCAACGAACGAACGCGGATAAACGAACGAACGAACGAGCAAATATACGGCCCCTCCTAACCCCTAAGGCGATCGCCCGCGGAGCATACGGTTACTCGCCATTAACTATTAAATACTAAGAAAAACCTGGCAGCCTGGATAACACCGTACGGTTTTCCTATCTCCTCTTAAGGAGTAGTAACCCTTGGCGAGGGCCTAGTGACTAGGGCCTAGGCATAAAAGATACCTAGGTATATACGTCCCGCTCGCCTTATAGTATAGTATAGTAGTAGTTTATAGATGAATCCCCCTTACGCCTTTAATAGGCCCTAGGGGGGGAGAGGTATAGCGTATATAGCAATGGTTAGTAAGAGATAGTATATAGGGGACGGTTAATAATATGGGAAACAATAATAACAATATATAGCGATCGATCGGCAAGGCCTAGCTGGGACGTAGTAAACCCCAGCTTAGGATAAGCTAGAGAGGGAAGTAGTGGTACCTAAGGAGTTTAAAACATCTAAGGAGACAGGACGTAGCCGTAGGCCCGCAGGGCCGCCGCTACGGACGGATATGGCAAATTAGGGTTTTTTATCCTACTGAGGTGGCTTATAGGGTTTTTCCTCCCCCAACCTAACTGCAGGGTTTTCTTCCTATAAATACACAAGTTTTCCCCCTGTGACGGAGTAGTCTGCGTGGGCCTAGATAGGATCCGTATCAGACGTTAATTAAAGAACTACTACTACTAATTAACGAAGAAAGAAGAACTATAGGTATAGGGAAAGGAACAGCGAGAATTATTTAAAAAAAGTTAAAGAGTTATTTACCTAGGAGCCAGTTTTTAAGATCTATTAACTAGGACTAGAGACAGTTATAAAAATAGATATATTAGACTATATACTAAGGGCGTACTTTATATTAAAATATTAAAATAGATGGCACCTAGTAGCATACTATAGTCGGAAGATAATACTACCTAAGTTAAACTATAACATCTATAATAAGGAGTTATTAGATATAGTTATAGTACTAAAGAAATAGAGAGTATTTTTATAAGGTATAGAGAAACTATTTATAGTTAAGACGGATTATAAAAACTTAACAGGATTCCTAATAATAAAGGAACTTAACTAAAGATAAGTTAGATAGGTAGAGATGCTTATAAAATACTATTTTAAGATCTAATATACTAAGGGTATAGATAATACGTAAGTAGACGCTCTAAGTTAAAAGGCTAAACTATAAAATAATAAAAAGCCATTAGGGGCTTTACTATAAAGAGATATAGACGGATTAATTAGGTATAATTATCTAAAAATTATAGCAACTTAAGAAGAACCAAAAAGAGTTTATAAGTCACTAGAAAGCTTTTAGGTATAAAGAATTCTAGAAGTATAGCTAGAAGATTTATAAATAAATATATACGAAAATTAAGAAGCGAAGTATATCCTAAGAAGTATAGCAGAATAATTTATAGAAGATTTCTATAAAGGATTAACTTAAGGATACAATAGAGCTATAGGCTTAGTATTAAGACTCTAGGAGGAGTATATTATTAATAGAATCTAGGGCTTAGTATAAAAAGTTACTAAAGAAATAAACTAATAAGGTATAAGCTATACGAAGGGCTATAACCTATTAAAATACTAGAGAGAATATAGGAGGTTATATTATAGGACTTTATTATTAAGTTATTAAAGTTAAGAGATCCTATTATTAAACAAGATTATAACGCGATCTTAGTAATAGTAAATAAGCTTATAAAGTAGGGATACTTTATAGCATATACAGAAGAAATATCAGCAGAAGATATCGCTAGAATCTATATTAAGGAAGTATTTATAAGATATAGAGCACTAAGTAAGATTATATTGGATAGAGATCTAAGATTTATAGCAGTATTTTAAGAGGTATTCTTAGCGGAATAAGGAGTTAGAGCAGTAACTTCTACTATATATTATCCGCAGACAGACAGTTAAATAGAAAGATTAAATTAAACACTAAAGCAGTATTTAAGGCACTATATTAATTACGCGTAGAATAATTAGGTATTATTATTACCAGTTATATAGTTTATATATAATATAACATCATAAAAAGGAATAAGTATATTACTATTTAAGGTAAATTACGGATATAAGCTAAAAATATTATTATTACTATAATAAGTAAAGAAAACGAGTAGTATAGCTAAAGAGAGAATAAAGATATTAATAAATCTTTATATAGACCTTATAGAATTAGTAAAGAAAGTATAAAAGAGAATAAAAAAGTACTATAACGCTAAGAGATCTAAGGAACCAGATCTTAAGGAGGGAGATAAAGTGTAGCTACTATATAAAAATTTTAAGAGTTAATAACTAAGTAAGAAGTTAGACCATATTAGACTAAGACCTTTTAAAATTAAATAAATAATTTTACTGGTTACGTTTAAGTTAAATCTAACAGCTAAGATAAAGATCTACCCTATATAGTATATTATAATACTAAAGCCAGTATACGGGAATATTAAGCTATTAGCTTATAAAGCAGATACGTATAAAGGATATGAAGAAGATAAATAGTAAGTTTTGAAGATTATTAGTTATAAGGATATTAATAATAAAATATAGTATAAAGTAAAGTGGATAGGCTATAATAAGATTACCTAGGAGCTACTAAAGAACCTAAAGAACGCTATAGGAAAGGTATAGAAGTATTAAAAGAAATTAGGTTAGGTAGTATTAATAAAGAAGGATTACTAAAAAATAAGTCACCTAAGGGGGACCTAAGAAGAGCAGTTGCTAAACTACTTAGATTTATTTTCTTCTCGGCCAGAAAAGAATCTATTTTTTTATTACTAAGTTCCTATAAACCCTATTCTATAAGTTTCCACTCTTTAAAACGGACTTTCTTACGCACCTTTTTAAGATAGATTAACTGAGCGGACGCCGTAAGATAAGACTTAAGAGCCCGTTACTAAACATTAGTAGCCTCCTATTCTATATTATAAGAACGGCACAACTCCGCTAAAGTAATAGACAGTTTATTATCTAGCTATATAGTAGTAGATTAAACATAAAACCCTAAAACAAATTAATTAGGGAACTAGACGACTATTAAGAGTAATAGGTCGCGTATATTTAGTATTAAAGATAAAGCAAATGTTATAGGATAAACGAATATTTGCTTTAGTATACTTTAAGTAAAAAAACGGTTATTGCGAAGATAGATTTGCCAATATAATATAGACCAACCCCTTTTTTAAACAGCGAAAATATAGAGATAGTATAATCTTACTAAGAGATAATATCGCAGTAATAGTGCGAGTACGACGAACAGTTAAGGAAGAAGAAATTGCTTTAGGTATAATAAGTAACAATATTAACTAAATTAATTAGATGGATATTACACCTCTAGTAAACAACTTAAAGATATTAGGAATCTTTAAAGATAAAGATAAAGAGGAGGGAGATAGTATTACGGACGCTTTAAGTACGATATTATAACTACTTAGGGAAAAGTTGGAAGAAGCTAGTTAGTTAATATAGGTATAGTCCAAAATAGAACTAATAGAGCTATATAACGAGGAATAGTAACTAAGGTTATATAACGTAATCTATATAATCTATAGGATCTATATAATCCGTAATAGAGTAGATAGAGTATATATATTATGTATAAGAAGGATTTTATAGGAGTATAGTTGTGTATTTAAGGACCCTTAGTCCCTACCTAGGTGGTTCCTTCCTTATAGTAATTCTTAGAATATAATTAAAGTTAATTTATTAGGCAACTACTCCACTAGTTATTATTACGTTATTGACTTTAATTTATATCACTTATATACCTAGCCTAATAACAAGCCTACCATAGTACCTGCTATAAAGTTCTATTACACTACTACCTACTTAAGATATATCTACTGGATATAAAATGCCTATAAATAGTAAAGCAGCTAATTATATACTACTGCGAAGATAACTTTAAAAAGCTATACCCTATAGACCTATAGTAAGGCTACTTAATTATCCTTACGCTAACCCTAGGCCTACTAGAATTCCTAAAGGACGTAAGTATAATATTATCTCTTATATAGATAGGTAACGTATAGATATAGCCGGTGTATATAAAACAAAGAAGATTAATTAAATAAACTACCAATATGGTTAGAAATCGTACAACTAATGATAAGGACTTTGTTCCGCCTACTTAATATCCTAAATTGTCGCGTTAGATGAAGAAAAAACCACCACCTGCGCCTAAACGCAGCTTTTCGATTAGTTAAGCTCGGGCCACCCTTCTATGGACGAATCTATCTATATAAGGGATAAGACAGCGCGATTATAAAGCGCCCCAACCTACCCTAAATTATAATTCTTACCCCTAGCTATAATAAAGTTAAGATATTTAGTAAACTAAAAAAGGATAAATAGCCGCAAATTTATAAGGCGCTTAAGTGGACTAATAAGAAATAATAGGAGAATAATAATAATATATATTTAGTTAGTAAGACTTTTTTATTATACCTATAGGGTAAAGCTAGGTTTAAGAATAATTATTACCCTACCCCTAATATAACGGAACTATTAGCGCTAAAATACTTAACTTAATTCCTTTTAATTATTATGCAAAATTATATTACCATATAACTAATATACGAGCTTATTACTATATAAACTAGTATATAGAAATACCTAAATAGCTAAACAACTAAACTATATTAAAAATTAAAGAGTATAATATAGGTTAGGTATATCCTCTAGGATAAATACCACTTAGATATAACCAGTAGAGTCTTAATATTATTTATTTAGGATATAGTTAAGAAATACCGTATTATATATAATCATAGCCCTACTATATAGGGTGCGTTTAGTACGCCTAATAATAGGAACCTAATATAACTAATACGGTTTATTATAGTAGAATTAAAGAAGCCTAAATAGGAAGAAGTAGATAAGCTAAAGGAAATAAAGTTTAAAGTACTACTTAAGCTTATAGAAGAAAACATCTAGCTAAAAAAGAAGGAATTTAGCCGTCTTTATAAGAATACAAAGACTAACCCAGCTACAGTAATAGTAGATAAGAAATTTAGCGAAATAGCTATATTTTTATATATAGTTATTCTAACATTTTAGATATATAGAGGGGAGTTAATACTCTAGTTTAACCAATAAAAGCTTATCCTAAAAAATAACTATTTTAAATTAGTTATATTATAGGCCAACCCTAATAATACTAAGGCGGCTATAATTATAGCTATAGAAGACTAAGTAAAAATAGAGTAGAGGTGCCGGTATAAGAAACCTCTAGCTATATAAGAGGAAAATAATAGCGATTTAAATACTAAACCTAAGATACTAAAACTTACCTAAGTTAAGTTATATACTAATACGAAAACGGTAGTAAGCATAGCCTAGGTTATTTAATACTAGAACTAGTAAGTCCCTATTATAATTAAGTCTAATAATAAACCCCTATAAATTTAAAGTTATACTTTTAAGGACCTAATTATTACTAAGTAAACTACTAACTTACTTAGTAAGGAGTTTACTAATATACTTAACCGCTATTTTTAATAGAATGTAAAGTTCTTTAAAGCTAAAAAAATTTATAATTATATTTATATTAAAAAACAGACAAATAGTTTAGCGTATAAGATTATTATTATTACTCGCTTACCTCTTATACTAGCTTATTAGTTTAATATACTATATAAAGAATATAGTAAAAATAAGGTACTCTACTATATAGCCAGTATATTTAATATTAAAAAGGCTAAGGCTAGGTAAGCCTTTAACACTAATAACTCTAAGTAGATCCTACTTTATACCTTTATATTAATTAAACTATCTATTAACCTATAGCGCGTAAATTATACTATTATAGTTAAGCTAAGCTATAAGCTCTTAAAGGTAAAGCAACTATTTACTTAAATAGATTAATAAGGACAGACTAAGCCTATCTACTATAGTACTATTATAGCTAATTAGAAGTTAAGTATTAAGTAGAGGATATTAAAGTTAACTAAATTTATATTATTACTATAGAAGTTAGTATATAAGGAGAAGGTTAATTTAAGCTTAAAAGCAAACTAAAGTAAGAAAAAAGATACTAAAACTATCTAATACTAGTAATAATTATAAAAGTATAATATAACTATAGAGAGTTCTAAATGCTATATATAGCTACTATATAGTAGTGTATACGTAAGCTAAGGGACGTATCTTTTAATAACTTATGGGTAGTAGCGTAGCGTATATAGTAAACTTAGTTAACTAAAATATTTTTAGTATTAAGCTATAGCTTACAGCACTTTTCTTATTAAGGCAGCATTTAGCCGCAAATTATAGTATTGTTATTAGTAGTGTAGTATATAGCCGCAAAATAGAACTAAATACAGCTAAATACTAAATCGCTAGATTAGTATAAACCTAACTTAAAATACTAGTAAATTTTTTTATAATGCCGCCCGCCTGCCCTACCCCTATATTTACTAATATTAATAAAATATATATAAAATATAAAATATATTATTTTTATTAATAATATTAAATCTATAAAAATTATACTTTTATATATACTTACTAATATTAATAAAATATATATATAATATAAAATATATTATTTTTATTAATAATATTAAATTTATAAAAAATTATACTTTTATATATACTTAGTAATCTCATAGCTAGCACTTAGTAGTTAAATGCTAAGACTTAATTATAAATGCCGCATTTAGCTACTAAATGTTACTAAATACTAAGACTTAATTATAAGTGCCGCATTTAGCTGCTAAATGCTACTAAATGCTACTAAATGCTAAGAAATGCTAGAAATGTTAAAATAGCAAAAACGTAAAATTAAATGCTAGTAAATTTTTTCCTAGCATAGGGGGCTATAAGGACACAATTATAGAATAGAATAAATTAGTAAGAGAGATAAATCCTTAAGAAGGTAAGGCCTCTAAAATTGTAAAGACTATATACTATAGGTATATGCCTTTAGTATATAACCGATAGATATCTAAGGGGTATCTAAGGGTTGTTTTAAGGGCAACCTAAGGTGACTGTAATAATATCCCTTATATATATACACTAAATCTTAAAAGATAGATCTTTTTAATTAACTACTTAAGTAACTAATTATATATAATAGCCTAAGGATAAATATAAAAATTATATATTAGTAACCTAAGGGATTATAAAAAAGGATTATAGATTATATTTTAATAGTTAAAGATAATGGTAAGCTAAGGCCCTATATATTAAGCTATATACTAAATAGTTCTACGAAACTATATTAGGAATACTAAATTACCTATAATACTTATAATTGATTATAGACTAGTATAAAGGCTTAGATATAAAGTTATATTAAAATCCTTAGGTTAGCCTAGGTGGTTACTAGTAGGCTTTTAGTAGGCTTTTAATAGGTTCCCTAGAATCCTTATATCTTTTCTTTAGTTATATTTTTTCTTATTAAGGTTTTTTAGGAGTTTAAAGTAGGGGTTAGATAGATAGATAATATATAATAATATACTAATATCTTTCTAAACCCCTTCTGGGATAAGCTCCTTATAATCTCCCTTTACTATAAGGTAATAGTAATTAGGGGCCAACTATAAGAAGGGGGTAATGTTACGGCTTATATAAATGCCTCTAAACCAAAGCTTATAGAATGCTATATTATAAAGATACTGTAACGGCGCTATCGCACATTACCTGCTAAATTTTGCCATATTCTACCGACCCGCGATTAGCTTGCTTGGAGCTAGCGCCTTAGCGGCTTACCCTATATATTTGTTTACTATTATGCCTAAGCCCAACCCACTCGACCATACAAACCACCAAAAAGGTAGCAGCAGTGTCTCGCGACTGGACGGGCTGCCGGTTGGAATGCCTTATAAGCTCTCCAGCCCATACCGCAGGTATGGGTAGCGCATCGCACGACATTTACATTGGTTTTAGTAACCCCTTTTTCCCTTTTCCTTAGCTTGGTATCTTTATAATATAGCATTTATTTAAGCTTTAGTTTAGAGGCATTTGTTTAAGCCGTAATATTATACTAAGCTCACCCTACCTTGCCTAAGAAGGCCTTAATAATATTCTACCCCAAAGAAACTTCGTCTGCAACGACGTATTAATATACTATACTTAGACACTAAAACAACTCTACATTACCTAGGAAGGCCTAGATAATATCCCACCTTATAAGCTAGATAGGGCTAGGCCTATACCCCTAGAATTAAAACTAAAGCGTATAATACCGATAAACCTTAGGAAGCTAACGATAGTACCTAAAGTAAGCTTATTTAAGAGAGCTGCCTCTACCTAAGAGGAACCTAAGATCCAATTAGGATTAGAAATTAAAGATAATAATAACGTTATAGACGTACGCGAGTAGATTCGCGCCCTTGTAGCCAGTTAGGAAGCCAATTATCTTAAAGTAAGAAATATATAAGAGACCCTATAAGAGATCCTAGAAAGCCTTACAGCTCTATAAAATAGCCTAGCTTCCCCTTTTTAAAGCCCTAGCTAACCTATTCACTTTACTAAATATAATATACTAAGGAGTACGGATATAATAATAAAGTAATTAAAGTCCGCTAAGCTCCCTAACCCCTTACCACTATCTAATAGGATAGACCCTACCTTTAAGAATTAGAGGATTTAAGTATAAGGAAAGCTCCGTGTTAACTATAACTATTTCCTTTCTAAAGAAGCTAAAATACTCTACCTCTTTAGTTAAACTACTAGGGACGCCTAATGGCACCTTTAAGCTAAGTTTAAGGACGACTCCCCTATCTAATTTATATCTATTAATAAGATAATACGGTACCTAGCGGCTATCTATATTAACCTAAATAAAGTATAAGACGCCTAGTATAACTATAATTGCCTAATAATAAAACCGAACTAACCCTTTGCTAAATTCTAGACTTAATTTCTATACATTATAGGAGACGGCTAGGTTCCCCTTAAGAACTACCGATTAGACCTATATAATAAGCTAATAATTCGGCTATAAGAGAAGATCGCTGTAACCTTAAATAACCTACTAACTTATAACAGACTCGCAGCTTATTACCTATTATTAGACTTAGAACTAAAGCGGATTAAAGCCTATCCTAATTAGTAGAAGCAACTCTATAATAATTAAAACTCGCTAGCTATACCTATAGGAGCTAGAGTAGGAAAATAAGCTATAACTGCTCTTATACTAAAAGCGGTTATAACTACGCACTAGCGAGCGACGCCTAACTAGCTATATACTATACTATCGACTAGTATTCGCCGCAATACTCCAATTAACCCTGCCTTGGCTATATACTATAACTGCGATAAAGAGGGTTACTTTATTTTATCTTACCTAGAGCTAAAGGATATAGGCAATATTAAGGAGATAAAGAAAGGAGAAACGTCTAATAAGTTAGGAAAAAAAGAGCCCTAGGGAAAGACTCCCCCCTAGGGTACCTTACTAATCTTAAAGAGATTAATCTTAGTTAGTTAATGGGTAGAAAGTATTTTACCATTCTATATATAGTATCTTAAAATAAATATAGAGTAAATATAACCGCCCTAATTAATACTAGAGCAAATAGCTTCGCCTTTATAAATACTGCCTATATAAATAATGTTGCTAAATTTCTAAATGCAAAAGCTACCTAATTAGAGAAGCCTATTTAAGTAAAAGGCTATAACGGCTAAGCTAGTTAGCTGGTTACCTACGTCTTAAAGTTATATATCGCTTTTAACGGACAACACTAATATAGTATCCCTTTCTATATCCTAGACCTAGGATCCTATAATATAATTCTTAGCCAAAAATAGATATTCTATTTTAATATTTGGCTAAACATATAATAAAGATAATTTGTCTAGCTAGAGGATAGACTAAAACTACCCTTATTTATTAGGGAAATCCAAACTAATTATAAAATACTAGCCGTAAAGGCTAACCCTATCTACTAGTAGGATATCTAGGCCTATAACCTAGCCTTTACCTAAAAAAACGCCTACCACAAAGCTGGAAAGAACTCTATACTAATAAAGATACTTTCCTAAAGCGCTTTATTTAAAGAGGACTCTATATATAGAAGCGGGATAGAGAGTGACGTAGATAACGTTTAAGTTATGTAGATCCGACTAGTATAGAAAAGAACGTATTAATAGGATATAAGGGATAACCTCTAAAAGATGCGATAGAAGCTAAATGGAGTAATAATAACGCTAGTACCCTAGAAGCCCCTAAAGTTATATATGCCCCTATTATTATATAAACCCCCTATAGTAGATATCGCCGTAATTAGCGCTATAGTGTTCCACTTTAATATATACTAAAAGGACAATAAGGTCTTTATAATAAGCCTATATAAGATTAACCAAATTATTAATAATAGGGAGGAAAAGCCGGCTAAGGAAACCAATAAGGAACTAGTTAAACGCCTCCTTTTTACTATTTATATAGATTATAAGGATATATTCTTAAAAGCGGCCTTAGATAAGTTACCCCTTTACCAGACGTATAATTATAAGATTTAATTAGAAGCCAATAACTCGCTAGGTTATAGCCCCCTCTACTAATAATTAATAGATAAGCTAAAAGTAATAAAGTAGTACTTAATTAATAACCTAGATAAAGGGTTTATT
>Ga0307515_10008840_pt1 | contig 19558 bp, 13 predicted proteins | sample 17_EM_MG_FD_194513 | JGI IMG/M metagenome (GOLD analysis project Ga0307515, IMG submission 194513) | Populus trichocarpa ectomycorrhiza microbial communities from riparian zone in the Pacific Northwest, United States - 17_EM | ecosystem: Host-associated > Plants > Roots > Unclassified | place... | reverse complement strand
ACACCTTAAACTAAAGCTTGTGATATGAGTTTTCTGGTTTAAGAAAAAATAATTTATAATAAACTTAAGTAAAGAAATTGTGAGTAAAACGATTTAGTTGAAAAACTTTCCATGTATTTTTTTTTTCGAACTTGGTATCGATAATATTTATTATCTGCATAAGGAAAAGATGAATCATGGGTGCGTTTAATTTTTTAGAAAATGTCAAAATTCTAATGGTTAAAACTTAAATATATTGATACATAAATAATTCATAAATCATAACTATAAAACTACGCTGAATTATATAATTTTAGAATCTTACATGGGGCAAAGAAAGAGGATAAAAAATTGAAATGTCCACTTTTGGGGCATTCAAAGAGAATACATGAATTATTCTTTTGTCCCTAGATTTTAAATCTTATTATAATTTAGTCCTCATTTTTGAAGAATTTATATTTAATCCCTTGACCTTTGTTGACTATTGTTTCATCTAAACACACGGTGGTTGGCGGTGTAAAGAAAAATCAAAATGTTTGAATGAGAATGAGACAACGGGCAATAAGGTTCAAATGTAATTGTAATAATATTCAAAACTCAAGGATTGAACAATAATTTATTCCACGTGGATAATTCCTGTTCGTCTTCTCAGCTACAAATGCCCCCATTCAACTCCAATAGAGAAGTTGGAACGTGGGACTCGAACCCTAACCGAATATATTAGTCCGAAGTTAAATATATTTTAAAATAATTTTTATTTAAAAATATATTAAAATAATTTTTTTTATAATTTTTTTTTATCAATATATTAAAATATTCAAATTTTAAACAATGGGTGTTAATTTGTATTACATTGAAAATCCTGTTCTGTTGGCTTAGGTTATTTGAGCATCAGCCTGCATGATTTGCGGTGGCATAAATCCTGGCAGCTAAGGGCACAGTCTCACTTGAATTAAGGTGAAAGTGAAAATGAAAGTTGCCAGCAATACATTTTGGAATCCAACACCACTTTCCCGTCAATAATGGCAATCGAAAATAATAATAATTAAGTACTACAATTTCCTAATCATTAGCTATTTTAATCACAAATCATTTACAATTATTACCCAATCACTTTCTATCTGAGATTCAAATCTTGATTTATTTTAGAACATATATCATTATTATTATTTTAAGTTGGAAAAATTAAAGTGTATTTTTTCAAAAAAAAAAAACAAAGATAGAATATCATCGCACTTAAATACAAGGAAGGTCATGACAAATTTTCCTTAAATAAACTTACTAAGAGAAAAATAAAAATGGGAAATTATAAAGAAAAGAAAAGGAAAAAAAAAAAAACTGCCAGCTGACATCCCCGTCTTCTGGTTTTTCCTTCTTCCTAACCATCCTTGTCTTTTCCATAAATTAGCATTGCTTGTCGGTTACTTACTTTTAGTTGTTCCACTTCACTGTCTTCTTCTTCTTGATCACTTTTATTACTGTCTGACACTTCACATCACTAAAGCTTTGAAGAAATAAGGAGGAAGAAGCAAAGGAAATGAAGTTGATTTGGAGGTTGAAGTCTCTTAACAAGTACAACAACTGGATATTTAAGCTAGCAATTGCAACTCTCTTGTTGGGTTTTGCATTTAGACTCCTTTTCTATCAATCCTCAAGTTTTGAACCAAATATAGAAACAGCCTTTGCTGATAGCACTGAATTGTCAAAGGAACCTGTTTCTTCTGTTGATATCTCAAAACCACCACCCGTTACTGTTGATATTCCAAAGCCACCTCTTGCTGCTGATATCCCAAAGCCAACTTCTTCTGCGAATACCTCAAAGGATTCTCTATCTGCTGATTTACAAGAACCTGACGACGAGACACCCCAAAAGGGTAAATCTTTTTAGCAAATTTGAGTTGTTTTGTTCTTAGCGATCTTTTCTTTTTCCGCTTTTGCTATCAATGTACATGAAAATTGGATGAGCTGGGAGTGAAGTGACTTGCTTTTGAGAAAGGTATTCTTCTCCGGGTGCCCTATGAGAGATCTAAGTGCTATAAATAGTTCTTGTGATTTGCAAGATTGAAACTTTTGGTGGGTTTTGTCACAGTTCGGTTGTTGCTATATTGAATGCTGGAATATTTATGGTGGCCTTGGTTTAGTGTTGCATGATTAATTGCTCTTTTTTTGTTCTATTGAGCGCTCATTGATATTGTTCTAGCTGCATGTTTGATAAATGAATCTATTAGTATGTGTTTTGGAGATTAACGCTCTTTTACTTTCCATGAAACCTCTCTTTACAGATTTTGTTAAGACTGAGCTTTGGTTTTAAAGAACTTAATGCAGGAAAGTGTGATCTTTTCACCGGGGATTGGATTCCCAATCCATCGGGACCAATGTACACAAATTCCAGTTGCTCCTTGATTGAAGGTCATCAGAATTGCATGAGGAATGGACGAACAGATTCTGGCTATCTATTCTGGAGGTGGAATCCGCGAGACTGCCAGTTACCTCCATTTAATGCTCAAAGGTTTCTTGAGGTGATGAGGAACAAAAGATGGGCATTGATTGGTGATTCAATATCTCGCAACCATGTACAGTCATTGCTATGCATTCTGTCAACTGTAAGTTTTGGGATCGCTTAAACAATTTGAATTTTGGCTTTGGACCACTGAACTACATTTACATTTTTCCTTGCGGGGCCTTTCCGATCTACCATGATATTTATATTGAGTAGAACAAACATGTAGTTGACCGAGGCAGAATTGACACCGATAAACTGTTTTCTGTTTCTCTGCTTTCAATTCTCATGAAAGGTTTATACTCTGGTTTGCGAGATGATGCCTAGATCTGTTAATGCTGGTTCAATTCTGACATTTTTTATGGACATTCAGTTCCTTGTTTTTTTCCTAGTAATTTGTTCCCATGAATATTCCATTAGTAGGTGGCCTTTGCTAAAAAATTCATCAAATCATTGATCTTAGTGTCTGCTATTGGCCTCTCCACTGGGCTGCTGTTACAACTTTGTATTTGGATATTTGGTTGCATTTTCATTGCCTGACATTATCTTTTGTTTGATCTGTAAATGAGCACCATCTTCATCTTCAATCATTTCATGAATGCTAACAAAATCATTAAACAAATCAAGCATTTTGTCATCATAAGTGTCTCTGCAGGTCCTTTGTGTGGTGTACTTTTTTTTTGTTGCTCTTTTTGGTTTGAAGATGCATATTCATTACGTCATTATGCTCTGTGACTACTGGATTCTGGTTTGTTTAGTAAATTTAACAAAATTATTTTAGTACTTCACTGGACAAATCATATGGAACTGAGCGCTTTGTTTTTTAGTTCACGAGGTTGTTTTCCTAGCTCATGACATGCATAATTTATTTACTCTGCTTCTTGTTAGTTTTTTTTTATACCAACAGTGTTGTTATATTGATTTTGCAAATTGCATGATGCACCATTTGCAAAGTTATCCAAAGAATTTGATGCACACATATACAAGGGACTTATAATGTGGCTGGCTAGTGAAATTGCTGTGACAAATATGATTCGTCATGTTTCCAAGGTGAAGGTTAATCAGAATTGATTTCTTAGTTAGAAAATTGCAAAAGCTACTAGGAGTGTTCTGTCACAATATGCCGGTACTTAAATCTTCATTTTCCTGAATCACTTCTAGCTTTCTCCAGTCATCTCAGCACATTTATGCCCCACAACCATTTTTACTAAGAAATCTTGTGATACCCAGTGCCTCCACCACTGGCCCTGCACTCTTGTGAGGCATGATGCTGCATTTTTTTCAGTTATTATTGTGACCTAAAATGTTCCTTCTGCTAATTAGTGCATGCTAAGCTATGTTAACTGTTGTTGAATGAGGGTACTACAAGTGTACCGTTTCTTTTGGTGATTATGGTGATCATAAATAGGCGAAGGGAAAAAGCTTACTAGATTTAACTATATGACCCTGCAGGCTGAGCAAGCAGTTGAAGTTTACCATGATGAGGAGTACAAATCAAAAAGATGGCACTTTCCTTCTTACAACTTTACCATATCAAACATCTGGTCTCCTTTCCTTGTAAAAGCTGCCATCTTTGAAGATAATGATGGTGTTTCAACATCTGAAGTTCAGTTGCAGCTTGACAAACTTGACACGAACTGGACAAATCTCTACCAGGGCTTGGATTACATGATAATCTCTACTGGAAAATGGTTCCTTAAAGCTGCTATCTACCATGAGAATGACACAGTGGTGGGCTGCCATATATGTCCTGGAAAGAACTTTACTGAGAAGGGATTTGTCTTTGCTTATGAGAAAGCCCTTAGGTATGCAATGAACTTCATCGCAACATCCAAACACAAGGGATTGATCTTTTTCAGGACATCAACACCAGATCATTTTGAGAATGGAGAATGGCACAATGGAGGGAACTGTACGAAAACAACACCAGCTAAAGAAGGTGAGATTGAGCTTAAGGACCTGAACAAGATTTTGCGTACTGTTGAATTAGCCGAGTTTGAGAAGGCATCTGCGAAAGCTGCTGAAAATGGGGTAAATCTTAAACTCCTTGATTTCACAAATCTTTTGTTATCAAGGCCGGATGGCCATCCGGGTCCATACAGGCAGTTTCATCCATTCGCGCAGGACAAAAATGCGAAAGTTCAGAATGATTGTTTACATTGGTGTTTACCTGGGCCTATTGACTACTGGAATGATGTGATAATGGAGATGGCTATAAATGGTTGAGAAGATTAGCTAGCAGTAGATGATTAATATGTTCCATATTCTTCTACATTTTTTGGTTATGTGAGCTTTGGAACGCCTCCCTGCTTGTATATACTCCCGTGGTCCGTGGCCTTCATTGTCATTTGCATTTGCCGGTATATCTGGCTTTACCTGGAGTCCATCAACTTCAGCCAACAAAAATTTCAGCTACTGAGACTGCGGAGGAGGAGATAGTAAAGCTTAATTTTAGTCCATGTTATTTGTATCGATAATAATCTTGATCTCAAATGCCCTAGTTATTCACCATTGCTTCATACAAGATTTCCACTTCTTGATATTCAATCCGGGTCTCGTTCCTTTGTTTATTTATTTATTTTAAAAAAATTGGTTTGGTTTATTATTATTTATTAATTTTTAAAAAATTGGTTTTGTTTATTATTTGGCAGTCAAGTGTTATCTTCCGGTCAGGGCACGGTATCCAATTACTTGGAACTAAAATCAAGGGATTAACATTATAATTATAATAAAAGTTAAAAGATTTGGAGAGTGTCTAGGAACATGGTGGAAATAATATTTTTAAATTTTTTTTATTTAAAATAATGTTTTTTTATATTTTCATATTGTTTTGATGTAATGATATCAAAAATAATTTTTTAAAAATAAAAATTTTTATTTTAATATATTTATAAATGAAAAACATTTTAAACTGTTACACTATCATAATTCTAAATAAATCCTTGGTGTTTCATTGAAACTATGACTATACTCTTGATCGGTAAATGAGTTGGCTTTGTTTTTAAAGGTTATGAGAGTTTTTTTTTTTTTTTTTTACATGAGAATTATATTTTTTATATATATATATATATATATATATATATATATATAGTATAATTACTTTATTACCATTGACAAAAAAAAAACTTTGGTTAATAGGTTTGATTTTCAAACAATGAAATTATATCATTGTCCTTGAAATGTAAAAATATTTGTTCTTGATAGAGGGTTTTTTTTCTTTTATATTTAATTATTTGGTAGTTATTGAATGTTATTAGAGTTAATAGAATAATTTTCTAAATAAATAAAAACAAATTCAGCGAGTTTAGACTATTTATGATTTTTTATTTTTGTTTGTTTTCTGGGTTATTACTGTGGTATCATATATAATCTTTTTCAATTATTAAAATCTTACATTTTTCTTATTTATTTTAAAATATTGATATCATATGATATTTTATTTTATTGACAAAAAAATTAACCATAGCACCACCATTTACCTAGTCATTAACTATTTGAAGTTGAAGAATTGAGCTAAAATATGATGCCAAACTGGAATTATATTTTTTGCAAATTAAATTAAGTTTTTTTAAAAAAATTTAACTAAAAAAAATCTTTTTTGTTTATAAATAACCGCTGTTTTAAATAATAAAGTTGTAACTTTTAGTCAAAAATTTAATTTAATAAAAAGTTAAAAACCTTAACGTCTAATTTATTGATTCTAATTCATGGATTTTTCTTTATTGAAGAAATTAATTTTCATGTTTTTTGCTAAATAAATTTTTAATTTCAATGATTGTGATATTAAGTTATTTATTTTTAATTATTTATTCTTAAGTTAAGAAAAGTAATATTTTAAATTATGATTCAAAATCGGAAGTCAATTTTCATAAGTTATACTAAATAAAACCTTTATATCAAATTATCAACATATAGTAAAGTCAATAAAGATATGATATGGCTATAATCGGTTTTGTGTGATGATGTAAGTAACCAAATGGATTATTTTTTTTCTTATCTAGTTAATGGATAAGTTGGTAATTAAATGTTTGTAAATAATAAATAAATACCTCTACTGTACCCTTCAATGTCGTGTATGATTCTGAGAAAACTATATTCTTACACGACAATAAATGTTTTACTTTTGCTCTTATGGTTAAAATCTCGCCATGTTATCCTCTTAAGTATGTTTTATTGTAAATTATCATCACATGTAAACAATTTCGCCATCTCTCTTCCTCTGTTTGTCTGTTGAGTGTTGCCTTCTCAATTTCGCTTCTTGTCTCATCCATCCCCCTCCACCTTCCTTTTACGTCACCGAATCCTTGCTCAGTTACCCCCATTGAAGTCTGAAAAACAATCCAAGTAAGTATTTTCTTATCTCCCTTCTTTGTTTTACACAATTTCTTGATTTATATATGCTTGTCTGTACCTGGGTTTTTCTTTTATTCCTTTTCCCATTACCTCCTTGGTGTTAACAAACCTTAATTAGTCAGACCGTGCATAACTTAACTAAGGGTTTTGCTTGTAATGTTTTTTAGTTTTGGAGTGACCTAATATAATTGGGATTATGATTTGGAAGTCTTGGTGGTGTTTTTTGGGATGAAAGATTGAGAATGGCCAGGGAATTGTTGGTTTTGGTATGAACATAGTCGTAAGCACTTTTATGAAGGCAGAGCTGTGGGCTGTTGAGATTAGCATGCTAATGTTGTTTCAAGAAGGAAGAGGTTGAGCTCAATTTTTTCTGCTATTTTTAATTCGGTTTTGTGGAGTTTGTAGGAGTGGCCTTGGTGATGTTTATGTGGCCCAGTTAGAGGCTTACTGGAAACTGGGAGGTTACTTCGAGTTGTCTGTTCTTTGATGTGTGCATGGTGCCGACTTTTTAGCAAATGTGAGTTTATGGCTTCATTTGGGCTTGCATGTAGTGCAAGTGCCTCCTACAGGTTTAATTCCCTTTACTTAGGATATGAGAGCGGTAGCTATACTTTTATTTCATGAGGTATAATCTTAAAGAAAATGATATGAGCAGGCTCATTGCTGTTGCTTTTACATTTAAATAGTCATTTCAGGTAATTATTTTGCTAAATTCAATGATTGCCTTTTCAATGTGACCTGTGTTTTCACCTGTGCATATTTGTGGCCTGTCCAACGATTATTCTACTTTGTTTTGGTCATCAGAAGATCAAGGGATGCTGAGCTCATAGGTGTGAACAACCTGCTGTAAAAACCTCCACACTGTAAAAGATGATTCCAAAGCCACTGCGCACACTTGTAACTGGCACTGCCATCATCTTGGGCGGCGTACTTGCTCTCAACATCACCTCCTCTATTGCTGTTAATGCACTTCGTTTTGCCACTGATCTCAAACTGGTTAATTCAGGAATAAGAACCTTAATTTTACCATTACTATCATTATTTGTTTGAGAGTTGTCTTTCTGAATTCCTTTTCCTGTCTTTTTTTTTTAATAGAGAAGAGTTGCGTTGCCTTGTGGGGCTTGTAGAGGAAAGGGGTTTTACATATGCAAGCTGTGCAAAGGGAATGCTAGCATACACTGGTCACCTTTGTACGACCCTGTTGCTATCAATCCTTGCCTTTGCCCTACTTGTGATGGTAACAGGTTAGTTGTTGTTAGTTGTTTGTTATGCATAGATTCTTGGTTTGCTATTGGATTTGGCATCACTGCTTTAGAATTTACTTGGGTGATTGACTTGTCTGGCAATGTGAACCTGTGAAGTGCTAATGTGAAACTTTTATGTTGCAAGTAATTCTAGTTTTCATATTGCTGCTTATTATGCTTGTGCATTGCTTTGATTGATGGCTTTCTTATCTATTGCAGAGTACAGCGCTGTCTAAACTGCCTTGGGAAGGGCTACAATTGATTTGTAAGATGTTAAATACTGTTTGTACTTATATTTGAATGTCTCATTTCGCAAGCTTCTAGCCCCAACTGCATTAGAGGGTATACATCTCTATTTTCTAACCAAATGTTGCCATTTGTTTTATGCTTCTAGAATTGTTTGTGCCAGTTAAGAAATATAGGCAGACTAATAGCACTGGCATAGCCATCGATAAGGAAAATGACTGCTATCAGTATTGGGGATTACACCACTTTATAGTCAGGCCTTATCCATGCTGGTTATGGTTCTTTAAGTAGTTTAAACTGATATATTGATATTATCTAAAACAATGATATGTTGTTCCTGAAACAGGATCAAGTTGCTGAATTTTAATTCCAATGTAACAAGACTCGGTTCTCATACAGTTTTTTCATTCAAAAAGAAGAATTCATTATTTGGCTTCCGCTTTCACATGATGCTGCATTAAACGACTTGAACAAGTTTCTTTGTATTATTGAATTAACTGAGTTTTGAGAAGGCATCAACAAAAGCTGCTGAAAACGGGGTAAATCTCGGTGTAAGTAGACTGGTATTTGTTGTTGGGTTACTGCTTAGCGCAGTCCGCCTTGTATTTACCATGATTGCTGTTGCTGACCCTGGGAATCTGTCTAAGTTGTTACTCTCTCGTGTACTTCTCTGTACTTTTTATCTCCAAGTCTGTTCATGCATTGTTGGTGTTTATTCTGAAGATGATTCTTTCACTGCCATATTTCTCCGTGATTGACTTAACTCAGGTGGCCCTGCGTGTTTCTAATTTGAATATTCTTGCCTTGATTTTCGCCCATAACTAATATGCTGGTTTTATGTGCCCATCTCCATCTTAAGTAGTCTACCATGGAAGTCAGTTGACAATGATGACTTAACTGCTTGTGAATACAACAAGTTCATCGGCCTTAATTTCAGTCACAGTAGCCACATATTTGGCTTTACCTTGATTTCATCAACATTATGACCGGAGCTAAGGAGATAATCAAGCGTAATTATTGTCCATGTTATAGTAATTTCTCGATCCCAGATGCCCCGGTTATCGACTAGACTATTCACATCGATGCCATGAATGGTGAATCTTTAATCAGAATCCATTAAGATTTGCACCTTTTGTATACACACACACACACAATGATAGACAACGCTATTAAAACTTAGGGGTCTGTTGAGGTCTGCATGTGGAATTATGGGCTTGCTTTTGCTAGGAGTAAGGGTTATTGAAGGGTGGGATTGGAGGTAGATTCTGCAGGTGTTGCAGCTGGTTTGAATCGGCTTGAGAGCAGGAGCTGGTTGATCCAAATTTCACAATTCATTTTTCTACAATATGAATAGATGATGTTCCATGTATTGAAAAATTGTTATGGCAATAATTTTAATGAAAACAATCGAACCTCCAATTATAAGCATGGCCTTCCCATCCAATTCAAACGGGTCTGTATATGTAATTTGTACCAGTTTCAAGATACCCAGATATTGTATGTGCCTCCAATCCCCTGTTGCCACCCCACCTGGCACTACACAAAGGACGTCATCAGCATGAAAGAAAGTGGGTTCGCATGGCTTCCATTGATGACCCTTTTTTAAACATTCAATATTATTGTGCTCTGTTCCACTAAAAACATGGAGACCAATTTCTTTCATGCTGATGACGTCAAACCCCCCCCCAATTTCACAATCCTCTAATGGCCAATTTAAAACATTTACTTACACTTTTTATGGTAATTATTTTTTTATAAAAAAAATCACACAATCCCCTGTTACCGGTCCAATTACCCGTAAATCAGATTTCCGATTCCGGACCTCAACCCCCTCTTAAAAACTTCGACAACTGATTTGAAATTCAAAAATATACTAGCCGTTGCGCTCCTCTCCTTCCTTCCTATGTAAAACCTATCCTCTCTCAAATACCCTAAATCTCTCTCTCTCTCTCTCTCTCTCTCTCAAAATCGAGATTCTAGAATGGCAGATACCGCTGTAGCCTCGACAGTTCCAAAAAAATCAAGAAACAACAGGAAAGCTTTGAAACAGAAGAACCCATCAACAAATGAATCCAATATAATGGCTCAAAAGCTCTCTGAGACATCTACCGCCACCGTTTTATCTCCATCGGATGCTGATCCTTCAAAAGAAAACCATGCGAGTCATTCTCAACCTCGGTCTTCACCCAAGAAAGGGAAATCCAAGGCCGCGAAAGCGAAGCAGAATAAAGAGGCTTCGGCTTCTTTGTTTGAGAAAGATTTTCAAGAAATGCAAGAAATGTTGCAGCAGTTAAAGCTTGAGAAAGAGAAGACCGAGGTTTTGTTGAAGGAGAAAGATGACATGTTGAAGGCTAAAGATGAGGAGATTGAAATGAAAGGTAAAGAACAGCAGAAGATGAAGATGGAGTTGAAGAAGTTGCAGAAGTTGAAGGAATTCAAGCCCACCATGGTTAGATTTCTTGATTTTTCGTTTCTTGATTTCTTGTCTTAAGGGATCGGTGGACTGAATTAACGTTGAACGTTAGGTTTGATTTGTTAACTTTCTTGTTAATTTTTAGGTAAATTGTTGGTTTAAACAAAGAAATGCTATCTTCAATTAAGAAAGTTATGATTTTTTATGTCTTTAGGGTTTGAATTGATAGGTCTTTCGTTATGAATCTTTGTACAGACTCTCTCATTTGTTCAAGCAATGAATGACAAGCAGCAAGACAAGAAGAAAAAGAAGGGTGGCAATGAAATCAAAAGGCCATGCCCACCTTACTCACTTTGGTGCAAAGCTCAATGGAATGAGGTAAACAAAGAGATAGGGTTCTGGATTTCCTTTTAAGCTTTTAATTAAACATGCTTTGGCTCTTATTGACGATTAATTTGGGGTTTTTGCGGTGCAGGTAAAAAAAGAAAACCCAGATGCAGAGTTTAAGGATATCTCTAACATTTTGGGGGCAAAGTGGAAGACCATTACTGCAGAGGAGAAGAAGCCTTATGAGGAGAAGTATCAGGCTGAAAAGGAAGCCTATCTGAAAGTAATGACAAAGGAGAAGCGCGAGAGTGAAGCAATGAAGCTTTTGGAAGAGGAACAGAAGCAGAAGACTGCTATGGAATTGCTTGAGCAATACCTCCAGTTCAAGCAGGAAGCAGATCAGGAAGAGAACAGCAAGAAGACCAAGTAAAATCAGAAGCAAACACTCTTTACTGTCTGTTCCTTTACTTTGTTGACTACAGAATTATTAATTTGTTTGTTTTGTTCATTCACAGGAAAGAAAAGGATCCATTGAAACCAAAGCAGCCATTGTCTGCATTTTTCCTGTTCTGTAATGAGAGAAGAGCCGCTCTCCTTGCAGAGAACAAGAGTGTTCTGGAGGTGGCGAAGATTGCTGGTGAAGAATGGAAGAACATGACAGAAAAACAAAGGGGGCCTTATGAAGAGGTTTACACTTGACACAACTTACCCTTTTTAGCTGGGAGTTCAATTATTTTACTCGGTTTGGTTTCTTAGCTGCTTTTGAATATTGCAGGTTGCAAAGAAGAACAGGGAAAAGTTTATGCAAGAAATGGAGGCTTACAAGCAGACAAAGGATGAAGAAGCTATGAATCTCAAGAAAGAAGAGGAAGAACTGGTGAAAGTCCAGAAACAGGAAGCATGGCAGTTGCTTAAGAAGAAAGAGAAAACTGAAAACATTATCAAGGTATCAACCTGTTGCTTTCAACTGTGTTTGTTGATTGCTATGCTAATTTTGGAGCCTTTCTGGTGGCTAAATGTGTACTTTATAATGTACAGAAAACCAAAGAGCAACGCCAGAAGAAGCAGCAGCAGAATGTTGACCCTAACAAGCCTAAGAAGCCTGCATCTTCATTCCTTCTTTTCAGGTATTAGCGTCTCTCACGAGTAGTCACACTTTTCAGTGCAGTTTTTGCAATTAAATTTACGAAGTTATTGTTTTCTACGCAGCAAAGAAACCAGGAAAAGTTTAATGGACGAGCGCCCTGGAATCAATAATTCCACCCTGACTGCAATGATTTCTGTGAAGTGGAAGGTAATCCATTTTGCAAAACCCATCGTTTTTGCTGAAGTAGTTGGTTTAGCTTACAAATCTGAAGTGTCTGATTTTGTAATATGTGTTTTACTGGGTTTGCAGGAACTTAATGAAGAAGAGAGGCAAATCTGGAACTCCAAAGCAGCTGAAGCCATGGAAGCATATAAGAAGGAACTGGAGGAGTACAGCAAATCTTTAGCAGCTGCAACTTCAAATGACAAACAACAGCAGTAGTGGAAGGCTTGTTCCATCTAATAGATGCTAACTCTTTTTGTCGATGATGATCAAGTGTCTGGTGGTTGAACATCATTTTCTCTAGTTGTTGTTGAACTAGACTATCATTTTTAGGTTTGGTGGGGCTGCCTATATCAGGCTTGGCGTAATCTTTCAGGGCGGGGGTTGTTTTCATTTTGCAATTGGTCGCAAGTTATGATTGAATCGAAATGTTATTTTAAAACTTGTAGACGACGACCTTTTCACTTCTCTTACGTCTTACCTCTCTTTTATAATTAAAAAAGAAGAAGAAGAGGCAAACCTTGTAAAAGTCCATAGACTTAAACAATAGTTTTGATTAGGTCCCCGGCCTTTTTTTCATCTTGATTAGGTCCTCAATGTACCAATAAATTCTCTAAATCCTCGTTTTAAATAATATGAAACCCATAAGATAGATCAAACTATATAAAAAATACAAGATTCTTATGTTTCTTTCTAAAATTTGATAAACAAATCTGATTTAGGTTTATTAAAAATTCGATCGCCTTTTTTGTTTTGCCATAACAAACATTTTGGGTTGCTTTGGCGTCTCAGTTATGGCACCGATCCCAATATACCTGTAGCTTATTCTTTCACTCCTCGGTCACCTAAAAGGAAACTACCAAAATAACCCTACACAACAGGCAGACAAGTCCTCTCCAAGCCCAATTAAAATGGAAACTCCTACCCCTCTTATACTTCTTTCTGTCACCCATCAAAGAATGTGACATCCTCCTCTCTCCTCCTTGCATTCACGTCTATCTCCCTCTCCGGGCGACGATATGCCTGCCCGCTTCCTTTTAGCCTTGTCTCGACGCCTCCGACATTAACGTCGCCTCTTGCTTATCTCCCTGCTGCACCTTAACCTGCACGTACACCACAGTCTATATAACATTAATTAATGGCTCCACCTCCAAAACCTGACCCTTTCCCTACAGACTCTCAACGTGAAGTTGATGCCGGTGCAGTCTTCGTCCTCCAATCCAAGGGTAAGTGGTCTCAAAAAATCTATATACACTTGGAGCCACGACTTTGAAGAAACGGCGAAGTTTTCATATTTTTTTTATTTACACGCAGGGAAGTGGTGGCATGCCGGATTTCATTTGACGACGGCGATAGTGGGGCCTACAATACTGACGTTACCGTATGTGTTTAAAGGTCTAGGATGGGCTTTAGGATTCTTCTGCTTAACGGTGATGGGCATGGTGACTTTTTACGCTTATTATCTCATGTCGAAGGTGCTAGACTACTGCGAAAAAGATGGTCGTCGCCATATCAGATTCCGGGAATTAGCTGCCGACGTTTTAGGTAACTATCGAAACGGTAAAAGAGCTGCTGGTTTCGTTTTGTTTTGGTAAAAACTAAAAGAGGCAGTCAGGAATGACGGAAAATCATTAAAGATGTGCTTCCATATGAACGGAGGAATTTAAGTGTGCCGTTGATTTAATTTGGTGTTAAAAAATTTCTGGTTTTGCTTTAAATGTGTCATGTTTACATTGACCATGTCACCTAAGAATCTTAACCATTTGATTTGGACCCTCACTACAAGCCCTGCAATCCAATGGATGACATTTTCTTTTTTGTGCGTTTGTGTTTGATAGTGTGATTAATTATAGGAAGAAAACTTCAAATGGTGGAAAGTATAAAAGTTTTCCATGAATGAAGTTTTGCAAAGGAAAAGGAAATTGCACTTTCTACTAATGCCACTAAGAACTAGGAAAGAGATGACTTGAGGAAGCTAGATGTTACCTCCATTGGTTTATGAGGCCAAAGGGTAACTATAAAGTTGCTCTAAGATGCCTAAATACATCGACAACCTCTAAGTGGAGGCAATATGTAGCATGATTAGGCCCGTTGGAGACACAATGAAACGTCCTCTTCATTGCCAATACGTTCTCTCTTTTCTTTTACTTTCATTTTTGTCGGCCATGGGTAGTATTTGATCTTTTCGGCAAGGATATCTTTAAGCAACGTGTCAATCCAAATTCCAACTTTCACAAGGCTTGTCATTGATATGTCCACACAGTAATTACACGAAGCTAGAATTTTCTTATTAGTAATTGATTTGGTTTTACTTTTGTCATTGCTTCCCTTTCATTATTTTTCAGATTGGATTTGGTGTCAGCATTTCAAGTAGGGAAAATCAGCATAATTTAACTCCTTGTCAATCGTTTAAACTTTAAAGCATAAAGTTTAGACTAAGAACTAACGAAATTAACAAATCTGAGGTTTTGCCTTCTATTTTCTTGCAGGGTCTGGATGGATGTTTTATTTTGTTATATTCATTCAAACTGCCATCAATACTGGAGTTGGCATAGGAGCAATATTGCTTGCTGGAGAATGCCTTCAGGTGTTTTGTTTCATAATGCTTCTAATTATATTGCAGAAAACTGATAGAAGATGCACCCTTCCAATATAGCCCCATTTTGGTTATTAACTTTGACCAGGCCTATCTTTTTGTTACAATAGAGATAGGCTTATCTTTTCTGCCATCCAATTCATGCTTCTTTTTTCTGGCGAGGGGACTTGCGGTTCAGTGCATTCATACCACGTGTTGCTGTATTATCTTAACTGTATTATTACAGTCAATGCTTGGTCTGCTTCTTTTTTTTTTCATAATCTGATATAAAAATTGGGGGTCAACATTGGCTGTGGTGGGTTTTGTCTGAATCTGGCTGTCTTCATTTCACACGATGACAATAGGAAGGCAGATCAGATTTGCAATCGAGATGGTGGACGAAGTATGAATTATAAGGCACCAGTGTTTTCAGTTTCATGCTATTTTTTACACTAGATCAGTCTATATTTATCACAGAATAAACGTTTGAAGACATTTGGAATTGTTTTGATCACCCAGCAAAAACAAAAAAGGTCATTGACACTTCCACCAAGTGATCACATATTGTGTTCTGAGCAAAATCAAAATATCACTGCTTATTTAGGGAAATATCACTTGAAAGTCGAAAGAAACTTTATTAATAATGTGCTTAATTTGGGACATATGAGAATATAAAAGCTGACATGAGTTCATTTAATTTTATCACTAGTTTTTTGCAGACTTAAATGATAGGTTCTTGGCAGACGTGTTGAAGTAAATAGCATATGGCGCCTGTTTGTTGTTCATATAGCTAAATAGAATCCTGGATTTTTCATGGTTGTGTTACTTAATCATTCCTTTTCCGATTTCCAATTTGAGTTATGAAGATCATGTACTCAAGTCTTTCTCCCGACGGACCCCTGAAGCTGTACGAGTTCATAGCAATGGTGACAGTAGTGATGATAGTTCTCTCTCAGTTGCCAACATTCCACTCCCTCAGGCATATCAACCTGGCTTCACTGTTTCTCAGTTTGGGCTACACTTTCATTGTTGTCGGTGCTTGTGTCCAGGCAGGTATATTGCATCCCCTAACCTTTCTTGCAATTTTCATTTATTTCAGTTGCCTGATCAATAGAATTTATATGATATAAAAACAATTAAGACTTTGTTTGAAATGCAATTCAGTGCTGTACTTGAAAGAATAAAATCAGTTTCAGTAAAATAGAGGAAGGTTCCTCTCATTTCCTGAATCTCAAGATTGTTACTTTCAATCAAAGCAGAATTGCTGGTTGCATTCTTTCAACTCAAATTCCATGAAGGAATAGAGACTTGTTGTTCATTCTAGCTGTAATCCATGACAAGTTTTCGGTTGTGGAGCTGTTGCAACCAGTGTCCTGTCTTTAAAACTAATCAGAACCCCTCTGCCACATTTCTGAAATCAAAGATGAATAAGATTACACATTGGTAACAGGGTAGGAAATAAATTCTAGGCCATCCCTCCTTTCAACATCTCACCAGTCACCACCATGCAACTATCCTTTGGTGGGTAGGAGATGTGCATCTTGGGAAGTGCAACGTTTGGTTGAATTGGTGATGGGCCTGACATGGGCCAATTTTGATATGGAACCTGACCAGTGAACTGGCTAGTGATCCATAACTGTTGCTCCTATATATTAATTTCCAAGTTGCTTCCACGCAAAGGAAGTGGTTTAACTTTCAATGTGTTTCTTCAGTTCATTAAAGTGTGTTTGTTATCTTGGTGACAAACTAAAATGACCCGCAAGGAGTTACTCGATCTTATTTGAAAATAAGAAATTGTTTTTCACAGCCCGCATTTGTTATGCAGGTCTGTCAAAAAATGCTCCTTCAAGGGACTATTCCTTGGAATCGTCAGGGTCAGCAAGGGTCTTCAGTGCATTCACTTCTATCTCCATAATAGCTGCCATCTTTGGGAATGGAATACTGCCTGAAATACAAGTAAATTGCAACTGATACTTGATAAATCCTTCTGTTGGCTTTTGAGCCTTGCATTTGTATAAAGACTCCTTTAACTTTCTTTCTATTTTTTAAAAGTGGAGAAAACATCTTTCTTGATGATCTGAATCAACTAAACAATAAGATTTGACTGATTTAAGTAAATTGCATGATCAATCTTGCTGAATGAGGTGTGACTTATCAGTTATTTTTAATCCTATGTGAATAATTATTTGATGGAGGGATCATTGCATAAGAAATATGTGTAAAACTTAGTATTCTTGATACATGCTTTTATTGATGCGATTCTTCTATGCCTTGAATACAGGCTACTTTGGCTCCACCTGCTACTGGGAAGATGGTAAAAGGCCTTATGATGTGTTATACTGTAATTCTTCTTACTTTCTACTCAGCTTCAGTGTCTGGATATTGGGCGTTTGGAAACAAGTCTAACTCTAACATTATCAAAAGCCTAATGCCTGATGAGGGACCTTCCTTGGCTCCAACATGGGTTCTTGGCCTTGGTGTTATCTTTGTTCTGCTTCAACTCTTTGCTATTGGCCTCGTAAGCTCACAAGTTCACTCTTCAGATGATCTAGAGAATTAAATAACCATTTCCCATATCCTTTTCCTTTAGTTTTAAGACTTTCATTTCTGTTGAATTAACATTCCACCAATGTAAAACAGGTTTATTCTCAAGTAGCTTATGAGATCATGGAAAAGAAATCTGCTGATGTGAAGCAAGGGATGTTCTCCAAAAGGAATCTAATTCCGAGGCTAATCCTTCGGACTCTTTACATGATATTCTGTGGATTTATGGCAGCTATGCTTCCTTTCTTTGGAGACATTAATGGTGTCGTAGGCGCTATTGGTTTCATCCCTTTAGATTTCGTCCTTCCAATGCTTCTCTACAACATGACCTACAAGCCGCCAAAGTCATCCCTCATCTATTGGGTCAATCTCTCCATTATGGTTGTCTTTACAGGTGCAGGGCTTATGGGTGCTTTCTCCTCTATGAGGAAATTGATTCTTGATGCCAACAAGTTCAAGCTATTTAGCAGCAATGTGGTTGATTAAAACTTGCAAGTAAAACGCATGGTGATCTTGCTCTCCAATGCCGCAGGTTTTATTAGTTGCCTCAACATCCAGAAAGTATACAGCTACATAGCAATAAGATGTGAAATTTAATATACATGGCAATGCAAGAAAGTTGAGGCAAAGGCATTTTAGCTTATAGCAGCAAACATAGTAATCAGTAGGGAGGACAATTTAATTCCCGATCAATATCAGCCGACCTGACTTGACTTGAATTCACGACTATTTTTGGATCCAATAAATAATAAATAGAGTATAAATAATAGATAAAATAGATGTTAATCAAGGATATTTATGTTATTTTATTTAAAAATAAAACAAAAATAAGCTATATGTCCAGGGGGTGTTTTTGTTAATTCCATTGAGTGCATTTTAATTCTTTTAACTTGATTAATTAATGTTCTAATGCTAGCACATGCTGCTATAGGCATCCATTAGCGTCTCTTAATGATTAACTTGTCATTTTTTTTTATGTTATTAAAAGTGTTGTTGCATTAATTTTTTTTTGGTGTGGTGCATGTCAATTGTAGATAGACGGTTTGTTGTCTGTAATTTTTTTTTTTCAATTCAATACTTATTCTTTTTATTTTTATTTTTATTTTTTTTCTTAATTGTTTTGTTAAAATTTTATTGGTTTTCAACTCCCTTCTTCAATCAAAGTTTATTGTGTTATTTTTTTAATTTGACTTTTATTTTTTTAATTTTTTGTTAAAGTTTTTTTTATTCTGTCCTCCAATCAGAAATTCCTGGTTACCCTCTCATTTATTTATTTATTTTTATTTTCATTGTTATTATTTTAATTTTATTTTTTGAATTTTAAATTTATTTGTGTAATTAATTTTTTTTTCTGGTTTCATCCTTTAAAATTTGATTTGTTGGTGTAATATTAGTTATTTTAAAGTTATTTTCTTGTTTGATTTTATATTAGTTTTAACTCTTGAAACCCTATCATTAATTTATATAACTCAGTAGTTAAAATTTCACTATTATTATTTGGATTGGCGTGTTATGTTATCTAAATTATAGCTGTCAGAATGATTCGGAGACTACTTCTACAAATAAATTCTAAGTTGTTGGTAGGCCAAAAGTCAACCTCATCAATTTTTTAATTAAAATAATGTTTTTTAATTTTTAAATATTGATTCAATTAAATTTAAAATTAGATTTAGTTATATAAATAAAATCATTAAAAATTTTAAAACAATAAAGTTTTATCCAGTTAATATTTTATTCCTATATCAAACTTGAGATTATGAATTTTCCAAATAAACCCACTGAGCTATACTAGTCTCGACTACTATAATCTAAATTCTTGTTTAATTTTGCAAATTAACAGCATTATAGGATAAAACGATTAATACTGTTGTGATAAAAAAATAAAGTTTAAAGCTTTTATTCGATGTGTGTTTGTTTTTGAATATATATACTTTTTTTTAACAACACAAATAAAACACATGTATAGATGCAAATGTGAATCATTAAACTGACCTATGTACATGTACTAACTTTTACACAATTGCTATCCAGAAAAAAAAAAAAAAAAAAACAATTTATAACATATGTG
>Ga0307515_10008839_pt1 | contig 19558 bp, 17 predicted proteins | sample 17_EM_MG_FD_194513 | JGI IMG/M metagenome (GOLD analysis project Ga0307515, IMG submission 194513) | Populus trichocarpa ectomycorrhiza microbial communities from riparian zone in the Pacific Northwest, United States - 17_EM | ecosystem: Host-associated > Plants > Roots > Unclassified | place... | reverse complement strand
CTTGGCGAGGAAGGCCGGCAGGCCGTAGGAAAGGGCCGGATCGACCAGCAGGGCGATGCGGCGCTGGGAGATCGCGCCGATCTCGCAGACGGCAAGGGCAATCTGGTCGGCGGCGAAGGCGACGGGCTCGGCGTGGAAATTGCCGCCGGAGACGACGCTATTGTCCGACAGCACCAGCGGATTGTCGGTGACCGCATTGGCCTCGATCTCAAGGGTGCGGGCAACGGAGCGCAGCAGATCGAGGCAGGCGCCGTCGACCTGCGGCTGGCAGCGGATGCAATAGGGATCCTGCACCCGCTCGTCGCCCTCGATATGGCTCTGGCGGATGACCGACTGGTCGAGCAGGGCGCGAAGGGCCGATGCCGTGTCGATCTGGCCCTTGTGGCCGCGCAACGTGTGGATATCGGGATGGAAGGGTGCCGAGGAGCCCATGGCGGCGTCGGTGGACATGGCGCCGGTGATGAGAGCCGCCTGGGCGGCGCGATGGGCGCGGAACAGGCCGGCCAGCGCCAGCGCCGTCGAGGTCTGGGTGCCGTTGATCAGCGCCAGGCCTTCCTTGGCGGCGAGCACGACCGGCGTCAGCCCGGCCTTCGCAAGCGCCCCCGCACCGGAGAGGCGCTCACCGGCGAAGAAGGCTTCGGCCTCACCCATCATCACCGCCGCCATATGGGCAAGCGGCGCCAGATCGCCGGAGGCGCCGACCGAACCTTTTTCCGGGATCAGCGGAATGACGCCCTTCTCCAGCATGCCTTCGATCAGCCGCACCAGTTCCAGCCGCACGCCCGACGCGCCGCGGCCGAGCGAGACCAGTTTCAGCGCCATGATCAGCCGCACGACATTCTCCGGCAGCGGGCTGCCGACGCCGCAGCAATGCGACAGGATGAGGTTGCGCTGAAGCGTCGCGACATCGGCGGCATCGATCTTGATCGACGCTAACTTCCCGAAGCCGGTGTTGATGCCGTAGACCGGCGCATTGCCGGCGGCGATCTCGGCGATACGCGCGGCGGCTTTGTTCACCGCGGCGTCGAAAGAACGGTCGAGGACCGCGGAACCGTTGCTCCAATAGATCTCGGCGAGATCGTTGAGCGAGACGCGGCCGGGAAAAAGAGTGATCGTCATACTGCTACCTGTTGACCTCTAAGGACGTGACAATGGATCGGATCGAAGCCGATGCGGCAGGCAAGCTCGGCCGAAGACGCGCTAGTGCAAACGGCGAAGTCGGCGGACTTTCCGGTTTCGAGCGAAGCGGTCTCGGTGAACTCCGATGGCGACCGCAAATTCGGGTTGTCCCCTGCCGCCCAACGTATTCATTTATTCATAAAATTACAATATGAAATTTCTAATTCAAATCGGTAAAGCTATCTCTGCTGCGTCTCGATCGACAGCAAGGAACCGAGAGCATGTTTCCTGACCAAGGCTCCCAAGGCGGCCCGATCGCCGCCGCGCAAAAGCTCGATCATCTCGAAATGCTCCTGCGCCGATCTTTGCAGCATCGTCGTACTGTATTTCTCGCGCTGCACGCTGACCGGGATTCGGTCCCTGAGATCGAAGATCAGGTCGACGAGATCGCGATTCGAGCAGGTGCGCAGCATCTCGTGGTGAAAGGCGCGGTTCGCCTCTTCCCGCTCGGCCGAGGTTCCGTTTGCGACGGCGTGAGAAAAACTCTCCGCAGCCGCCTGCATGCGCGCGATGCTGTCATCGCCGAGTTGGCCGGCAACCATGTCGGCTGCAGCAACCTCGAGGATTGCCCGGATATTGATGATGTTGTTGAACCGCTGCGGGTCGAATTCCTTCACCCGGTAGCCGCGATTGGGAAACAGCTCGACATATTCCCGCTCTGCGAGACGCTCCAGCGCATGCCGCACGGCAAGGCGCGGTGCGCCGTAGGTTTTCTCCAGGTCGATCTGCTTCAACCAGCTTCCCGGGCTCATCCGGCCAAGATTGATATCACGCTCGATTTGCAGCGCCAGATCCTTTGGGCCTGATCCGGAGGTCGAGATGGTATTTGCCTTCCGGGCGCTGCCTGTTTCCTGTGCCACAACTTTTGATTTCCTTGATGGTTTTTGCCTGAGCTTGATACCGCAACAGACGCCTATTGACAGCAACAAATTTGCAAACCACAATTGGCGCCAATCTTGGATGAAATATTGGTCAAGCCACAGGATCGCAGTGAAGACAATGTCGACAGCACCGAAAAGCCCCCGCACCTACAGATTAGGCGTCGATTCCGGCGGCACCTTCACCGACATCTGCGCGCTGGATGAGAAAACCGGCGAGTTCACGGTCTGGAAGGTCAGCAGCACGCCTGATGATCCGTCACTCGGGATCGTGGAGGCGGCCAAGAGCATGGGCTCGCTGCTGGAAGAGCGCGACGGGGCAGCACCGAAGGTCGCCTTCTTCGGCCATGGCACCACGGTCGGGACGAATGCGCTGATCGAGCGCCGGGGTGCGCCGACCGCGCTGATCACGACGTCGGGTTTCCGCGATGTCCTTGAGATCGCCAGGCAGCGCCGGCCCGAGCTTTACAATCTCCAGACCATGCGACCGGAGCCGTTGGTGTCCCGCGATCTTCGCTTCGAGGTGAAGGAACGGATTCAATATGATGGATCGGTGCTCATGCCGTTGGTCGAGGATGAGGTTCTCAGGCTTATCCCGTCGATCCGGGCATCCGGCGTTCGCGCTGTGGCGATCTCCTTCCTCTTCAGTTTCCTCAATCCCGTTCACGAGCGGATGGTCAAGGAGATCCTGGAGAAGGAACTGCCGGATCTGTTCATCTCCACGTCTTCGGAGATCGTTCCCGAGTTTCGGGAATACGAGCGGACCTCGACGGTCGTCATGAACGCTTATCTCGGGCCGATGATGCGCAGCTACATCGATCGCCTCGAAGGCCAACTCGGGGACATGGTGCCGTCGCGGATCATGATCACCCAGAGCAATGGTGGTCTGATCGGCGCCAATGTCGCGGCAGCCCAACCCGTCCGCACGGTTCTTTCAGGTCCGTCCGCCGGCGTCATGGGCGCACTCGAGGTCGCAAGGCGGATCGATCGTAGCGATATCATCACCTTCGACATGGGCGGGACCTCCGCCGACGTTTCCGTCATCAGCAATTTTACCCCACGCTACAAGCCGATGGCCGATGTCGACGGCTTTCCGATCAAGATACCGATGATCGATATCCACGCCGTCGGCGCCGGCGGCGGCTCGATCGCCCGCAACGATCACGGCCTAATGAAGGTCGGGCCGCGAAGTGCCGGCGCCAATCCAGGCCCTGTCTGTTACGGGCTCGGCAATCTGGAACCCACAGTCACCGATGCGGATGTCGCGCTCGGCATTCTCAATCAGAAACACCTTCTCAACGGCCGCATGGCAATCGACGCAAACGCATCCCGCGCGGCAATCGCCCGGCTCGGGGAAAGGTTCGGCATCACCTGGGAGCGCGCGGCATCCGGAATATTGCAGGTCGTGACCGCAAACATGGTCAACGCCATTCGCGCGATGACCGTCGAACGCGGCCTCGACCCGCGTGACTTTGCGTTGTTCTCGTTCGGAGGAGCCGGTCCCCTGCACTCGGGATATCTGGCGCGTGAGCTGGAGGTTTCCGAGATCATCATTCCGGCCTATCCCGGCGTGATGTGCGCGGTCGGCCTTTTGACCAGCGGCATGCGCATGGATTTCGTGCGCACACACTACAGGCCGTTGACGCCGAATTCCCTGGACGGACTGCGCGCGCAATTCGCCGATCTCAGGGATCTCGCCAACACCTGGTTCGAGGAAGAAGGCGTGCAGTCCGACCGCCGCAACGTCAAGCCGGCGATCGATCTGCGTTATGCGGGCCAGGCCTATGAGCTGACCATCCCCTTCGACAAGGGCAAGGGTGAGACGAGCTTCGACGATCTCGTAGCCTCCTTCACCAATGCCCACCGCGATCGTTACGGCTATGTCGTCGACGGAGAGGACATCCAGATCACCGCCGTCCGCGCCGAAGCCTTCGAGACCATGCGGTTCGACAATCACCATGCGCAAACGGCGACTGCGGAATGCGGCGCGATCACGCCCGTGGAGCATCGCGACATTCTCGATATCTATGAAATGAAGCCCTACCGCACGCCTGTCTACAGCAAGACGGCCTTGCCGCAGGAGGTCGAGATCACCGGACCCTGCGTCATCGAGCAGATGGACACGACCATTCATATTCTGCGCGGGCAACGCGCGGTGATCGACAAACATGCCAACGTCATCGTTTCCGGCTGACCCGCGGAGCTTGCCATGCACATAGATCCTATCACCACCGAAGTCGTCTCGAAGTATCTCCAGTCGGTCGTCGACGAAATGGGCGGCGTCATCGTTCGCACCGCATTCTCGACCAACATCAAGGAACGCGAGGATTGCAGCACGGCGATCCTCAACGAAAAGGGAGAGATCGTCTCTCTCGCCGAGCGCATTCCGATGCACCTCGGCTCCCTCCTCGGCATCGGAAACTACGTGCTCGGTCATATCGACCTGAATGACCTCAGCGAAGGCGACGTCTTTATCGGCAATGACGCCTACCGCGGCGGCGGAACTCATCTGAACGATATCGTCCTGATGCAGCCGATCTTCGTCGACGGCCGCTATTGCGGCTGGGCGACGAACCTCGCGCATCACGCCGATTTCGTCGACCGAAGCCACAAGCACATCTATCAGGAAGGCCTGCGCATTCCACCAGTCAGGCTATGCCGCAAAGGCGAGGTTCAGCAGGATATCCTGGATCTGATCCTGCTGAACTGCCAGGTGCCGCGTGAGCGCAAGAATGATCTGGCAGCGCAGATGGCGGCAAACCGGCTTGCGGTCCAGCGGTATGGATCGCTCTGCCAGCGTTACTCGCTGGATGTGGTGAAGGCCGTCGAGCAGGAGATCATGGATTATGCCGAGCGCAAGGCGCGTGAATCGCTGCTGCGGATTCCGGATGGCGTCTACCGCTACAGCTCGCGCTTCGACACCAACCTGATCGCTCATATTCTCGATCTCAATATCGCGGTCGAAGTGAAAGACGGGCGCATCCATTTCGACCTGTCCAACAATCCGCCCCAGGTGCAAGCGCCGATCAACATGGTTCTGACGGCAACGCTCGCAACGCTCTATTATGCAGTGAAGACGCTGGTCGACGCAGACGTGCCGCCCAATGCGGGCTTCCACCGTGTCGTCTCCGTCAAGGCCGATCCCGGCTCGATCGTCAACGCCCTCGAGCCGGCCGCCGTCTACAGCCGCACGGATATTGCGCTGCGCCTCGTCGACATGATCCTGGCGGCACTCGAGCCGGCGATCCCGGAAAAGGTCATGGCCGCCTGCACCGGCGGCGGTCTCGTCACGCTCAGCGGCATCGATCCCCGCAACGGACGCTTCTACGTCTACAACGAGATGATGGGCGGCGGCATGGGCGCCAGATATGCCCTGGACGGCATGGACGGAACCCAGGTGCACACCACCAATACCGGCAATCTCCCGATCGAAGCGCTGGAACTGGAATTCCCTCTTCGCGTCGAGCAATACGGTCTTGTCCGCGACTCCGGCGGGCCAGGCAGACGTCGCGGCGGGATGTCGATCCGGCGCACGGTTCGCACCCTTGGCCATGACGCCGTGGTCAATGCCGGCGGCACGAACAGCATCCTGCCGCCATTCGGGATCGCAAAGGGTGAACCCGGCCAGGTATGCCGCGTTGAACTCATCGGTGCCGAACCGACTTTGCAGGGACGAAGCGGCGTTCTCAAAGCCGGCGAGACGGTGACGATGATTACCTCATCAGGCGGCGGCTACGGCCCGGTCGAGGATCGCCCGCGCGAAAAGATCGAGAAAGATCTGAGAGAAGACCGAGTTTCGAAGGAAGCCGCCGAGCGGCGATACCATTACCAGGCGCGGTGATTTCGGCGAAGCGCCGACCTCGCCGCGAAATATTCGGCACGGAGAGCGGAATGACGCCGGTTGACTTTAGGAATGGAAATATTCATACAGCTATTCATGACGATTTTCCATTCATAAATCATGGAGGAGTGGCAATGGTGAATCTAGCGGCGCCTGAGTTCAATGCCCCCGAGGCCTGTCTTCTGCCGATGACGCCATCGTCTCAGCTTGACGCCACCTCTCGGGATTTTATCGCTGCGATCCTGTTCGTCTCCGCAGCGATATGCGGTCTCGGCATGGAAATGGTGCGCCGCCTCCGCCTGATCGCCGCGCCCACCCAATCCGCCGACGCGGCAGAAACGAGCAACAGATGAAAGAGCTGGGATTTTTCGATCTGATCGGCTTCGGCCCGGAAGGATGGGGAGCGACCCTTCTGGCCGGCGCGGGAATGACGGTCATCGTCGCGCTCTGCGGCTTCGCCATCGGCCTTCTGATCGGTACGCTCGGGACCTGGGCCAAGGTCTCCGGCGGCCCGATCGTCAGGAAAGCCGCCGAGATCTACACCAACGTCCTGCGCGGCGTTCCAGATCTGCTCGTCATATATCTGGTCTATTTCGGCGGCAGCGCCATTCTGACAAGCATTTGGACATTCTACGGCGCTTCTGGGTTCGTCAGTTTTCCCGGCTTTATCGCGGGTTCGCTCGCGATCGGGGTGACCTCGGGTGCGCTTAATATCGAAGTGTTGCGCGGCGGCCTGAGTGCGGTCAACCGGGGCGAGATCGAAGCTGCCTATGCCTTCGGCATGCCGCGGCTTCTGCTTTTCCGGCGCATCATCGCGCCCCTGGTATTGCGGCACGCCCTGCCCGGCCTTGGAAATTCCTGGCTGAGCGTCTTGAAGGAGTCCTCGCTGCTCTCGGTGACCGGCATCGCCGAGCTCTTGCGCCAGGCCCAGGTGGCTGCGGGATCGACCAATCGCCCGTTCGATTTCTTCATCGCCGCCGGCATTCTCTACATCGTCCTTGCTGCTATCTCCGGCCTGTTCGTCCTTTTCGCCGAGCGTCATTTCTCGCGCGGAACGAGGAGGGCATGATGGACCCTATCTTCATCGGAGAAACCCTTCTCAAGCTTCTTTCCGGCGTGCCGCTGGCCCTGGAACTCGCCGTCAGCTCGATCGCCCTTGGTGCCTTGGTCGGCTTGATGATCGCGTTGCTGAGATTGTCAGGGGTCTGGCTCCTCATCTCGGCCGCCTGGGCCTACGTCCTCGTCATCCGAAGCGTTCCCCTGCTCGTACTGCTGTTCCTGTTCTATTATGGGCTGGGCCAGTTCGCCGCCGTGCGCGCGAGTATCCTCTGGCCCTTCCTCCGCGAGCCCTACTGGTGCGCCTTGTTCGCGCTGACGATCAATACTTCCGCCTATGCCGCCGAAATCATCCGCGGTGGTCTGCTCTCGGTTTCCCATGGAGAGAAAGAGGCAGCGCGCGCCTGCGGCATGTCCGGCCTGCTGATGTTCCGGCGGATCATCCTGCCGCTGGCGATCCGGCAGGCCATCCCTGCCTACAGCAACGAGATGATCGCCATGGTGAAGGCCACGTCGCTCGCATCCCTTGTCACGCTGATGGAAATATCAGGGATCGCGACCACGATCGCCGCGGAAACCTATCGTCCCGTCGAGGTCTATGTCGCGGCTGGGATCGTTTACCTGACGCTGAATCTCATTCTCACGCGGGCCGTCGGGCTGCTCGAATACCGACTCAATCCTCACCGTCGACCGGCGCCGCATGCCGTCGCAGCCAAGGGCGGAATCTCCCAATGAACGACCGTGCACAGGAGCGACGCGTGCCCGCCATCCAGATCCGCGACCTTCACAAAAGCTTCGGTCCCGTCGAGGTTCTGAAAGGGATCTCGCTGGATGCCAACGAGGGAGATGTCGTGTCGATCCTCGGCTCGTCGGGTTCCGGAAAATCCACATTGCTGCGCTGTATCAACCTGCTCGAAGTTCCGAATTCCGGCTCGATCACCGTTGCCGGCGAGACGATCCGCATGAAGGCCGCAAAGACCGGCAGTCGCCCTGACGATCCGGGGCAAGTGGACCGCATCCGTGCCCGCCTCGGCATGGTCTTCCAGAACTTTAATCTCTGGTCGCACAAGACGATCCTCGAAAACGTCGTCGAGGCGCCGATCCATGTGCAGGGGCGCACGCGAAAAGACTGCATCGCAGAGGCCGAAGCGCTGCTTGCAAAGGTCGGCATCGCCGATAAACGCCATGCCTATCCATCGCATCTTTCAGGCGGCCAGCAGCAGCGGGCGGCGATCGCCCGCGCGCTCGCCATGCATCCGAAGGTGATGCTCTTCGACGAGCCGACATCGGCGCTCGACCCGGAACTGGTCGGCGAGGTCCTGCGCGTCATGCGGGCCTTGGCGGAAGAGGGTCGCACCATGCTTGTCGTCACCCACGAAATGGGTTTTGCGCGCGATGTCTCCAGCCGTGTCGTCTTCCTGCACAAGGGGGTGGTCGAAGAGGATGGCGCGCCGGGAGAGGTGTTCGGCAGCAGCAGATCCAAAAGGTTCCGGCAGTTCCTGGCCGGATGAGCAGCAGGAACAATCATAAGAACCCTAAGAGAGAGGCGAACATGAAAAAGTCTACCGTCATATCCCTGATGGCCGCGGCCGCTTGCGTCAGCGCAACGGCTGCAGCGCATGCCGAAGGTAAAAAATGGGAGGAAATCAGAATTGCAACCGAGGGCGGCTTCGTTCCCTGGAACTATACCAAGCCCGACGGGACGCTGGCCGGATTTGAAATTGATCTGGCCAATGACCTTTGCGCCCGCATGAAGGTTAAGTGCACCATTTCGCCCGAGTCTTTCGATGGCATGATCCCGGCCCTGAATGCCGGCAAGTATGATGCGCTCATCGATGATGTCGCAATCACCCCGAAACGCGAGGAAGTGATCGCTTTCTCGGTTCCCTATGCGGCGCTTTGCTACACATTCGCGACCCTGAAGGACAGCGACATCGCCAAAACCCTGCCGGTTGACGACAAGATCTACTCGCTCAATGAGCCCGGCGCTGCCGACAAGGCTTTGGATGCCGTCAAGGCGGCACTGAAGGACAAGACGATCGGCACGCTTTCCGCCGGGACGTCAGTGGCGTTTGCCGATACTTATCTCAAGGGCGTTGCGTTGACGCGCCAGTACAAGACGCCGCAGGCGCGTGACCTCGATCTCGTCGCAAACCGCGTCGACGTCGTCATCGGCGCCAAGGACACGCTGCTCGGCACCGCGAAAAAACCGGGCAATGAAAACATCACGATCGCAGGCGGCTGTTTTGCCGGCGGCGTCGTCGGCAAGGGCGCCGGCGTCGGCCTTCGCAAGAGCGATCCCGAACTGAAAGCCATGTTCGACAAGGCGATCAAGGAAGCTGCGGCAGACGGCACCATCTCGCGTCTGTCCAAGCCGGTCTTCGGCCTTGATGTAACCCCACGCTGACCGACAAGGTGAAAAGGATTGCGGTGGTCGGTCGCCGCAATCCACTCCATTTGGCCCTGACCAAGCGTTCTGAACTCGCGACGAAGTACCCATGCACGCTCAGTTCGCGAACACCTTTCGCCGCTTGGACGAACGGTCAATCGCATCAAGGCGCTGTTGCGCTTCGCCATTCATGTGGCTGCACATTGCATCGAGCAGGACCGACACCAGCGCGGCAGGGGCGGCATGCGAATCAAAGACGAGCCTGCTGTGGATTCTGGCCGTCAGGAGAAGGTCGGCTATTCCGTCGTGATCGTTGAAGCCGGCATCGGCCACAAGGGCGATTTTCATTCCCGCGTGGCGGGCAAGCTCGATCGCCTTTATCGTTTCGCGCGGATGCAGCGGCATCATGAACGCCAGCATGGTGCGGCCGCCGGCGGCCTGGCACTGCTCGATCTTGTCCTCTATCAGCGAGCCGCCACCGGTCAGCAGGCGAACGTCCGGGTGAACCTTCGCGGCAAAATACTCGAATTGGGTCGCCAGACCCGCTGAAGCGCGAAGGCCGAGAACAGCCAGCGGTTTGGATGTCGCCAGTGCCAGGCCGAAGCGATCCAGCAGCTCCTTATCGGCAAAGGACTGGGCAAGCTCAGTCAGATTTGCCGCTTCCGCAAGAAGTGCCGCCTGATAACGATTCGTCTCCCCTTCCGTTGCCGGCTCGTCATTTGATTGAGCGGACCGCAGAAAGCGCCGCATCTCAAGATAACCGTTGAAGCCGAGAGCCACGGCAAAACGCGTCACCGAGGGCTGGCTGACATTGGCAAGTTCAGCGAGTTCCATGCTGGAAAGGAAGCCCAGCTGAGCGCTGTTTTCGACCATCTGCTGCGCGATGCGCCGATGCGCCGGGGTCAGGCGCTGGCCGGCCGTACGCCGCTCGATTTCCGCTCTGAGCGCCTGCCGGTCGGCCGGCTGCGCTTGAGCGGAGCCGGATTTCTCGATGGTCATGTCAGCCGTCTCTTCGACCATACGGCCGCCCTCCAAACCTGTGCATTCTGTATCAATATATTCAGGAGATCAGCGCGTGGTATAACGTCCTTTCCCCGAGAACGCAAAAGCCCCGGCCATTGACCGGGGCTGAAGAGTGTTCGCGATTGCCTGGTGTCACGCGGCGCCGAGAATGCCGGCCAGCGCCTTGACCTCGGCCGGCTTGCGATGTGGGAAGGCAACGCCGAGATTCCACGGGAAGATGAAATGGATCCAGCGGTGCATCCGGATGACGTAGGTCATCATTGCTCCGGTGAATTCCACGTATTCTTCCTTCGTCTGCAGCTTGTCGAGCGCATCCGAATACATCTGGCCGATCTGATGCATGTTGGTGAGGCCGAGATCGGTCATGAATTCGAACACGTTGAACGTGCCAGTCAGGAATTCCCTGGTCATTCGGTTCATGGTCGCGAGCTGCACGTCTTCATACTTCGAAATCTTCAGAAGACGATACATCACGTCGGCGCCGACCAGCATCAGATAGGCCTCCAGGTGGACGAGGACGGTGAAGGATTGTTCTCCCGTTCCAGCGCCGCTGTCGATAATGCCCCATCGCACCTTCTGGATTTCCTCCGGCTCGTCGAACCAGACGCGATCAATTTCCTTCTCGATAATCGCCTTGGCCTCGCGCCAGTCACCATCGAATTTCGATATAGCGGACATCAGGCAGCCCTCCGGACGTTGATTTCGACAATGTTGCGCTGTGGCTGGGCGACCGTCTGTTCGTAGACGAGACCGCCAAGCTTCTGGAGAAGCGGGAGATCCTCCTCGAACACTTCCGCGAATTTGTTGACCGTGGCGCTTTCGGTGATCTTGCCGTAGGTCAGGCAGATCGTCTGGCCCGGTGCATAGAGGTAGACCGCGCCCGGATGGCGCTGGACCATGTTGCTCCGGCCGAGATGAACGATCCGGGTCGGCATCCAGATCGCCTCGCCCGAAATGACCACATGGCCGAGCACACTCTTCAGCGGGAGCTGCGCCAGCACCTGATCGACGACATCGGGATTGTCCTGCCTCAACAGTTTCGCACGAAATGAAAGCTCGACGCTTGGTGCGTCGAACAACAGGGTTTCAGTAGACATACGGCCTCCTTGAGTTTTTGAATGAAAATCTGCCGTAAGCAAATGTATGTATAAAACCATACATTAAGTCAAGGTATGAAATTTGCCAAACGTCGGGCGTTTCCACCGTCAGCGCCGGCGCACCTTGATTCCCAAACCGGGCGACGGACGGCTTCGACTGGTTGCTTGATGCCCGATAAGCCCGCGGCACTTCGAGCGAGGCGTACGCTTTCGATGAGCCGGCGAATCAGATGCCCTCGTAAAGGGAGTGCGATTGGGTCTGAATTGCCTGAAGGAGCGGGGTTTTCAGCGCCGCTACGCCACATCGATGCTGAGAAAATGTTTTCCCACCTTAGAATCAAATTAAACAAGTATTTAAAATTCTAGTGCAAGATTCGATATAGCGGAAAGCCACCACGGCCTTAGCATGATGCAAACGCGCACCTTCGGGTATGGAATTCGTTCTCATGGATGACCATTATGCAGCGCTCGGCTTTAGGTATAATTCTGTTTTCCATTCTGGCATCCACCAGTGCGTTTGCCGCAAATCTTTCAGACTACAAGCGCCCCCTTTTCATTCCTTTTGATAAGGTCACGCCCTACTCCCCGCAGCTTGCGACATTGGGCAAGATGCTGTTCTTCGATCCACGCCTGTCAGGCGCCAAGAACATGACCTGCGCCACCTGCCATAATCCGTCCTTCGGGTTCGAGACGCCGGTAGAGACGCCGATCGGCGCCGCCAATACCCGCCTTGGGCGCCAGGCTCCAACCGTGTTGAATTCTGCCTGGGTCACCACTGCCTTCTTCTGGGATGGGCGCGCGCCGACGCTGGAGGCCCAGGCCGCCGGGCCAATTTCGGCGGCTGCCGAAATGAACGGCAAACTCGACGACATTGTCACTGCACTGAAGGGCATTCCGGACTATAATAGCTGGTTCACACAGATCTTCCCCGACAAGGGCGTTACGCAGGAAAACCTCCTCACAGCGATTGCGACCTACGAGCGCACGGTCGTTTCCGGCTGGTCGCCGTTCGACCGCTGGGTCGATGGTGACGAGACGGCCGTCAGCGACAGCGCCAAGCGCGGTTTCGAACTGTTCACCGGTCCGGCGATGTGCTCGTCCTGCCATTCCGGCTGGAATTTCACCGATAACAAGTTCCACGATATCGGGTTGCCCGGCGACGATATCGGCCGTGCGAAACTGGAGCCTGATAATCCGAAGGCCATGCACGCTTTCAAGACACCGGGCCTGCGCAATACGCTCTATCGCGGCCCTTACATGCATGACGGTAGCCTGAAGACAATGGAACAGGTGATCGCCCATTACGAAAGCGGCGGCATCAGCCGCCCATCCCTCTCCGAAGACATGTTGCCTATCTCGCTCACCGACGGCGACCGCAAGGACCTGATTGCCTTCCTGCAAACGCTCACCTCCGAGCAGCAGAATCTTCCCCTCCCGACATTGCCGAATTGAGTTGATCATGATGTCGATATCCGTGCGATTTCAAATTCTCATTCCTTTGATCCTGACCATTGTCGGGGGTCTCGGCACCGCCGCACTCGTCGGGTCGCAAGCGCTCGACGGCCAGGCCGGGGTGGAACACGTCGTTCACGATGCCATCAGCGCCAAGACGCTGGCTGCGAAAACGGCACAGCAGTTCGACGACGTGTCGGCCGTGGTCGAGCATGTTCTTGCCATGAACACATTCGTTTCCGCCGAAGAGGTGAAAAAACGGTTCGACCAGACAAACGGCGCGCTCGAAGCCACGCTCAGTGAGTTCGGCCAGAATTCCCTCTCGCCTGACGTCACGGCGGAAGTCAAAGAACTTCAGGCGCTACATGCCGGCTGGCGTGGCGATGTGCGCGTCGTTCTCGGGCTTGACCCTGCCACTGCAATTCCGACCACCGAAGAATTGACGCGTTCACGGGCCGCCATCACGGCAAAAATCGTCGATATCAATGGTCTTGTCGACAAGACCGCCTCCGACAGCGTGACATCGGCGGGCACCGCACTTTCGGACGGCATACGCTATGAGTTGACGCTGGCAGCCGCAGCCGGCGGCATTGGCTTTGTCATCCTGATGTTCATCACGCAGAGAATTGTCGGCCCCATCCTCCGCATCACCACCGCCATGAAGCAGCTGGCCGCCGGAAAGACCAATACGATCGTGCCAAAACGGCGCGGCGCATCTGAGATCCGCGCCATGATCGACGCACTCGCCGTCTTCCAGGAAAATGCGCGCACCCGTGAAACGCTGGAACGCGAAGCCCGCGCACAGTCGACCGATCTCGCCAATATCTCAACGGAAGCAGAGCACCTGCAAAGCCAGGTTCGCAGCGCCGTCGCCAGAGCTTCCGAGGGCGATTTCTCCGGTCGCGTCAATGGACATTATGAACGCCAGGAACATTATCAGCTCGCTCAAAGCCTCAACACGCTGATCTCGAGCTTCGAAGGCGGCATCAACGAAACGAGCCGTGTTCTCAGTGCACTGGCGAATGCGGATCTCACCGTCACCTTCGAAGGCAACCACAAGGGCGCCTTTGCCGAGCTTCAGGACAATGCGAACGCGGTGACGAGCCGCCTCTCCGATGTCGTGTCGCGGCTCGCCGATGCGTGCGCCTCCGTTTCGGCTTCCAGCACGCAGATTCTGCGCGGAACGAATGAGCTGAACGCACGCTCGGAACGCCAGTCGTCCACGCTTCAGAACACGACGCTGACAACAAATACGGTTGCCGAGACCGTCGACCACAATGCAAAACGGGCCGGCGAAGCGATGAGGGTGATCACCAATACCTCCAACATGGCCGAAAGCGGCAGTCAGGTGATGAGCGGCGCGGAAAGCGCCATGGCGCAGATCACCGTCTCATCAGACAAGATTTCCGAAATTATCGGCGTCATCGAAGGTGTTGCGTTCCAGACAAATCTTCTGGCGCTGAATGCGGGCGTGGAAGCGGCAAGAGCCGGCGAGAGCGGCAAAGGTTTTGCCGTCGTCGCAACCGAAGTGCGCTCTCTCGCCCAGTCGACCGCCAATGCGTCCAACGAGGTCAAGGTCCTCATCCAGAGAAGTCAGGCAGAAGTGCGAGCCGGCGCCGATCTCGTGCGCAAAGCAACGGAGCAATTTGCCCAGATCGTATCGTCGATCGGGTCTGCCTCGTCGCTTTCAGGCGAAATCGCCAGCGAAAGCGCCAATCAAAGCACCAATCTCCGGCAACTGTCGGAGGCGATGAAAAGCCTGGACGAGCTCAATGTCCACAGCCACCGCCTGGTCAGCGACCTCTCGGTATCCACGCAGAAGACAAGCCAGGAAATGGAAGTCCTGGCCGGGATCGTCGACGTGTTCCGCATCAACAGGCAAACACAAATGCGCGCAAGGTCGGATCGGGCGGCCTGATGCGCGCGGCTCCCTTCTGGCGCTAGCCTCTCTCGAAGGCTCGCCACCAAACATTGAGAACGCCCGCATTCAGTGCGGGCGCTCTTCGTTCCGCAACACTCCTAACGGTCAGCACTCGCCATCCATCTTCACCGCCTACGCGCTATGGCGCTATGGAAAGTCGTGGCCGGAACTATCGGTTGAATTGGCGTTTGCGGTTCAAGCCCTAATCTTTTTCAAACCGAGACCTTTTTCAAACCGAGACCTTTTTCAAACAATGTGACAACGCCATTATTCCTTCTCCGATCGAATCCGCTATTGTTGAGTTGCGCAGGAATCGCAACCGGCAGCCGACCGCCTCATGGGGGCATTGACCGGCGTCATCGTCCCGATCATTCTCCTTCGCCAGCACCTGCCAGCCGCCGAGCATGTTGCCGACGCACCGCTTGACCCGCGCGAAGTTCTCATTTGGCGTCTCATGCGAAGTCTTCAGGACGACCACGCCGCCTGCAACGCGGAGCAGTCATCGAAAACCAACATCAGGGGGAGGATCAGATGTCGTTGAACCAATTTCGCCTGGAGGGGAAAGTCGCCCTTGTAACGGGCGCAACCCGCGGCATCGGCCTTGCGATTGCACGCCTGTTCGGCGAGGCGGGCGCGCAGTGCATGCTCTCCGGCCGGACGCTGCCCGCCGAGGTTGAAGACTGCATTGCTGCTGAACCTGATAGCTATGATTTCGTGGCGGGGGATATCACCGACCCCGAGACACCTGATCGGCTCGTCGATGCGACACTAAGGCGCTTCGGCCGCCTGGATATCCTGGTCAACAATGCCGGTGTCGCCCTCAATGATGATTTTCACAACTTCGACGACGCGCGCCTCGCTGCGATTATGGATACCAACCTGATTGCCCCGTTTCGGGTCGCGCGTTCGGCCGTGAAGCCGATGCTGGAACGCGGCGCAGGGACAATCCTCAACATCGGTTCGATCTCGGCCTATGTCGCCAATATCCCGCAGAAACAGGTGGCCTACAACGCCTCGAAGGCGGCGCTGCATCAGATGACCAGGGTCATGGCCCATGAATATGCCGGCAGAGGCATCCGCGTGAACGCACTTGCGCCCGGTTACGTCGTCACGGAGATGACGAAATCCGGGCTCGAAAATCCGGAATGGGATCGTATCTGGACTGAAAATACACCGATGGGCCGTTACGCGCAGCCGGAAGAGATGGCCAATTGCGCCCTGTTCCTGTGCTCACCCGCATCGAGCTATGTGACCGGCACGGTCCTTGTCGCCGACGGCGGTTACACCACGCACTAAGTCTGAGACATTAGAGAAACGCCCGATATTGCCGGGCGTCCTAGGCAAAGGGAGAATCAGATGGCGAATGAATTGGAAGGCAAGGTCGCAGCCGTCACCGGTGCGGCATCAGGCATCGGGCTTGCCAGCACGCAGGCGATGCTTGCCGCCGGCGCGCGCGTGGTCCTTGTCGACCGCGACGAAGCGGCGCTCAAAACCGTGTGCGACAAATACGGGGATTCGGCAATTCCGCTGGTTGTCGATCTGCTGCACCCGGAAAGCTGCGCAAAGCTTCTGTCCGGCGTTCTGGAAAAAGCCGGCCGCCTCGACATTCTGCACGCCAATGCCGGCACCTATATCGGCGGCGACCTGATTGACGCCGACGCAGCCAATATCGACCGTATGCTTAATCTCAATGTGAATGTGGTCATCAAGAACGTGCATGACGTCCTGCCTCATATGATCGAACGCGGCTCGGGCGATATCATCGTGACGAGCTCGGTCGCCGGCCATTATCCTATACCATGGGAGCCGGTCTATTCGGCTTCGAAATGGGCCATGACCTGCTTTGTTCAGACCGTGCGCCGTCAAGTCAACAAGCATGGCGTACGCGTAGGATCGGTCTCTCCAGGTCCCGTCGTCAGCGCCCTCCTTGCCGATTGGCCGGAAGAAAACCTGAAGAAAGCCAAAGACTCCGGCAGCCTGATCGAACCGTCCGAGGTTGCCGATGCTGTCATCTATATGCTGACGCGGCCGCGCAACGTCACCATCCGCGACATGGTCGTTTTACCGACCAATTTCGATATCTGAGGATTGGACGAACGGGCTGTCGTAACCGGCGGCGGACGTGCGTGGGATTTTGGCATTCACTGCGGACGTTCTGCAAGCAGGGCCCAGAAAGCGAAGAGCGGCGTGTCCACCGCCCTCATGGCGTGCTCGATCCCAGGCATGTTGTAGAACGACCCGCCGATGCCGGGCGAAAACCAGCCACCCTCGCCTTGCTGGAATTCACCCTCTGACAGAACGAGATAGACCTCCTCGGGTCCGTGATCGTGATCGGGATAGCGGATGCGCGGCGCCAGGAGGCTGACGCCCAGCCAAATATCCCCACGCTCCTCGAGCCCGCCGGGGCCGATGATCATCGCATTGGCGTGCCCATCGACGAAATTCTCGCTTGCTGTCGCGTCATGGGTCGGCCGGCGCCGCCATTCGAGCTGCGGTTCGATGTCCTTGAAGCACTCGATCAAACGCTGAAGCGCGGAATGGCTGGTTTCGATCGAAAGTGCTGTGTCGAGTTCACCGCAAACCGGAAGGCGACTCCCCGGCCCCGAACGCATCTTCCCCGGCTTTTCGAGAGCCGCGAAAATCTGCCGCATCGAGCGCCTGGCTTCCGGCGCGTGGGCGAACTGGTCGAACGCCACGAACGCCGCATCCACGAAAAACTGCAGGTCTTCGCTTCTCTCTGTCATTGCCCCACCTCCATGGGAATTGGGCGGTCAGATATCCTTCGCAAGCCGCAATCCGTCATAGATTGCGGCATGGGTGTTGCGGGCGGCGACGGCGTCTCCGATGCGGAACAGCTGGAATTTGCCTTGCGGGTTGTGAAGGATGGATTGCGGCTCGCCTGATATCAACTGATCGTGCGAGATCTCGCCGAGATTGCTCGATCTAGGTTTCAGCTCGAAATAGAGCTCATCGAGCGGGATGGTCCCGTGATTGACGACGATCTGGTCGAAACTGCGCTGCTTCGAAACGCCGCCGTAATCGCTGCCGACATGGGCGACGATCTGGTTGCCGCTCTTCTCGACAGCCTCCAACCGGTAGGTGACGGTGAAGGTGACGTCGAGCTTCTGCAGGGAGCGCATATAGGGCACCAGGTTCATGGCCATGACCTCGGGCGCAAAGGACCGGTCCGGCGTCATGATCTCCACCTTGGCGCCTGCCTTGGCGAGACATTCCGCCGCCTGAAGGCCGGCATGGTCGCCGGCATCGTCGAAGACCAGCACGTTGCTTCCAGGCTTCACGTCGCCGGAGATGATGTCCCACGAGGAGACCACCAGCTCGTTGCCACCAGACAGAACATCGGTATGCGCAATACCGCCCGTGGCGATGATGACGACATCGGGGTTTTCGGCCTCGACCGTGTCCGCTTCCGCCCATGTATTGAAGTGAAAGGTGACGCCATGTTTCTCGCACTGGCGCATGCGCCAGTCGATGATACCGATCATTTCCCGGCGGCGCTCGCTTTGCGCCGTAAGGCGGATCTGCCCGCCCGGATCGTTCGCCGCTTCGAAGACGACGACCTCGTGGCCGCGCTCGGCGGCCACACGCGCCGCTTCGAGACCGGCCGGCCCGGCGCCGACGATGACGACCTTTTTCCTGATATCGGCTTTGGCCACGATATGCGGCATGGTGAGTTCACGGCCGGTCGCGGCATTGTGGATGCAGTAGGCCGCCCCGCCCTGATAGATGCGGTCGAGACAGTAGTTGGCGCCGACGCAGGGACGAATATCCTCCTCGCGCTTTTCCATGATTTTCCGAACGATGTGCGGGTCGGTCATGTGGGCGCGGGTCATGCCCACCATGTCGACCTTGCCGGAGGCGATCGCGTGCCGCGCCGTGGCGACGTCGGGGATCTTGGCGGCATGGAAGGTCGGGAAGCCGGTCGCGGCGCGAATTTCACCGGCGAAATCGAGATGGGGTGAGTTCGCCATGCCCTGGATCGGGATGACGTCGGTCAGGCCGGCATCGGTGTCGATATGGCCGCGGATGACGTTCAAATAATCGATAAGGCCGCTTTCCCTGAGACGCCTGGAGATTTCCATGCCCTCGGCCTTGCCCGTGCCGCCGGGAAGACATTCGTCGGCGGTGTAGCGTATGCCGAGGATGAACGCCTCTCCGACGCGCGCCCGGATCGCCTTCAGAACGTCGAAACAGAAGCGCATGCGGTTTTCGAGCGAGCCGCCATAGGGACCGTCGAGTTCGTTCGTCAGCGGTGAGACGAACTGGTCGATCAGGTGGCCGTAGGCCTCCAGTTCGACGCCATCCATGCCTCCCGCCTTCATGCGCTCTGCGGCGTCCGCGAAGTCCTTGATGACACGCTCGATGTCCCAATCCTCCAGCTTCTTCGGGAACGAGCGGTGCGACGCTTCGCGCTGGTGGGAGGGAGCGATCACCGGAAGCCACTCGCCCTTATCCCAGCGCGTCCGCCGGCCGAGATGGGTGAGCTGGATCATGATCGCCGCACCCTCTTCGTGTACGGCATCCGTCATCTGCCGGACCCACGGCACGATCTCGTCCTTGTAGGCGAGCAGATTGTTGAAAACCGGCGGGCTGTCCTTCGAGACGGCGGCCGAGCCCGCGGTCATGGTCATGGCCACCCCGCCTTTGGCGCGCTCCACGGTATAGGCCCGGTAAAGCTCCTTCGGCATGCCATCCTCGGGATAG
>Ga0307515_10008838_pt1 | contig 19560 bp, 19 predicted proteins | sample 17_EM_MG_FD_194513 | JGI IMG/M metagenome (GOLD analysis project Ga0307515, IMG submission 194513) | Populus trichocarpa ectomycorrhiza microbial communities from riparian zone in the Pacific Northwest, United States - 17_EM | ecosystem: Host-associated > Plants > Roots > Unclassified | place... | reverse complement strand
AGCTTCGATTGTGGTCGAGACTTCTGATGTGAGGGCATCTGATCCGGATAAGTCGCCTTTATTCGCATCATCAAAGGTCCAATATCATCGACCTTGGTCGCATTTCGCCCTCCGAAGGGCGGGGAGGTTGGGGTTGTGGAGTGACGGGCTCGGTTGTTGGTTGGGGTTTTAGCGCGACAGCTCTGGGTGGCGGCCGAGGTCCTGGGGTGACACGCTCGGCGGGTGGTTCTGGCTCAGGCGGGACGCGCCTAGGTGATGGCCATGGGGCCCCGGCGTGACAAGGCGGTTCTGGGCGTGACGGCCGCCCTGCGGCGATCGGCGGGGCGCGGGGATCGTTCGGCCGGCGCGGCTGTGCTGCGGCCCGCCGGGTTGAAGCCCGGGTGGCTAGTCGGGGGCGTGCTGGCCGTGGCGGTCGCGCTTGTGGCCGGGGTGGCGTTCGGGCCGGTCAGCCTGCCGCCGGGCAGCGTCGCGGCGGAGCTTCTCAACCTCATTCCCGGCGTACGCCTGCATAGTGGTCTGTCCGAGCGTGAGGTCGCGATCGTCACCGAACTGCGGTTGCCGCGCGTTGTGCTCGGGCTGCTGGTCGGCGCGATGCTGGCACTTGCCGGGGCTGCCTACCAGGGCGTGTTCCGCAACCCGCTCGCCGACCCGCATCTGCTCGGCGTCGCGGCAGGTGCGGGGCTCGGCGTTACGGCGGTGATCGCGTTCCGGTCGACCGCCGGGGACGCCACCAGCAACCTTCCGATCGGGGTGCCGCTGGCCGCCTTCGCGGGTGCAATCGGTGCTGTAGCGCTCACCTATTCGTTGGGCGCGGCCGGTGGACGGAGCCGGACGCCCGCGACGTTGATCCTCGCCGGCGTCGCGGTGTCGGCGTTTCTCGCGGCGGGACAGACCTATCTGATGCAGCGCCACGTCGATTCGCTACGTGAGGTCTACTCCTGGCTGCTCGGCCGGCTTGCCACCGCGGGCTGGCACGACGTACTGATGATCTTGCCCTATGTGGTTGTGACCGGCGCGATCGTGCTGTCGCAGCGCCGGGCGCTCGACGTGATGAGCGTCGGCGACGAGGAGGCCATGAGCCTCGGCCTGCACCCGCAGCGCAGCCGCTACCTGCTGATCGTCGCGGCCTCGCTGGGCACCGCGGCGGCCGTGTCGGTGTCCGGCCTGATCGGCTTCGTGGGCATCATCGTCCCGCACACGCTGCGTTTGCTGGCGGGCCCGAGTTACCGCTCGATCCTGCCGCTGTCGGTGCTGTTCGGGGGCGCATTCCTGGCCCTCACCGACCTGCTGGCCCGCACGGTCGCGGGCCCGTCGGAAATCCCGATCGGCGTGGTGACGGCATTCCTGGGCGCCCCGTTCTTCGTCCTGGTCCTGCGCACCAACCGCGCGGTGGCGCCGTGAGCGGCCGTCGGCATCTCGTCTTCGTGCGGTGCGGTGTCATCGTGAACATCGGTCGGCCTGTCGCCTTCGTGTTGGTCGTGCGGGCCGACCGCGCGGTGGCGCGGTGAGCGGCCGTCGGCATCTCGTCTTCGTGCGGTGCGGTGTCATCGTGAACATCGGTCGGCCTGTCGCCTTCGCGTTGGCCGCCAGGGCCGACTGCGTGGTGTTGTGGTGAGCGGCCGTGGGTGTGTCGTGGTCCCGTTGTGCGGCTTTGTTGCGGGTGCATGCCGTGACTGGGGCTTCGTGCCGGTCGTGTGCGTGAGCTAGGGCTTCGTGCCGGTTGTGTGCGTGAGTTAGGTGGTGTTGTGGTGAGCGGCCGTTGGCATTTCGCGATCGCGTGGTGCCGTGTTGGCCTCGGGCTTTCATGCCGGCTCGTGTCCGGCGGCTGTGCGGTGTTGCTGTGAGTACGTGCCGGTTGCCCGGCGCCGCAGTGGGTGCCTTCGCGTCGTGTGACGTCGCGGCGGATTCCTGGCAGCCGCCGGTCCTGCGCGCCGACTGCGCGGTGGCGCCGTGAGCGTCGCTGAGCAGGCCGCCATTTCCGCTCGCGGTCTCACCGTCCGGCTTGGTGGCAAGATCATCGTGGCCGGCATTGATTTGGATGTTGCCGAGGGGTCCTGGGTCACGATCATCGGGCCCAACGGTGCCGGCAAGTCCACCGCGCTGCGGGCGATCGGTGGACTTCTCGCTTTCACCGGGCGGGTTGAGCTGGTCGGCAGCCCGGTCGACAAGCTGCCGCGCCGAGAGCGGGCGCGCACCGTCGCCACAGTCGCTCAGTCGCCGGTCGTGCCGCCCGGCATGCGGGTGCTCGACTACGTGCTACTCGGCCGCACGCCTTACATCCCTGCACTCGGTCGCGAGTCGGCCGCCGACCTCGCCGCCGTGGCCGAGGTGCTTGCTTCGCTTGATCTCGAGGAGTTGACCGATCGGCGGCTCGACACGCTTTCCGGCGGCGAGCGCCAGCGGGTCTTCCTGGCCCGGGCCCTCGCCCAGGGCGCCCGGATCCTGCTGCTCGACGAGCCGACCAGCGCCCTCGACATCGGACACCAGCAGGAGGTGCTCGAGCTCGTCGATCGTCTGCGCGCCGAGCGAGGCCTCACGGTCCTGGCGACCATGCACGACCTCTCGACCGCCGGCGAGTACGCCGATGTCATGGTTCTGCTGGCCGGCGGCCGGATCCGGGCGGTGGGCCCGCCGCGCGAGGTGCTCACCGAAGACCTGCTGGCCACCCATTACCGCGTCCGGGTCAAGGTGATCGAGGGTGAACGCGGCCCGCTAGTGGTACCGGTGCGCGGGTAGGCGGCTCGACGCACGAACTTGCGGAACATGGGCCTGTAGTTCCGTCCAGACCGCCCGGAACCGAAGATTTCGGCCGAACAGCGGCCCGCGACACTGTGGTAAGCGGCCCAGCGGTGTGAAAGTCGCTCCGAAAGCATTCCCAAGCACGTGACGGCGGATCAAATGGTGAAGCCGCCGTCCACGTTCACCGTCGCCCCGGTTACATGGCGTCCGTCCGGGCCCGCGAGGAACGCCACCGCCCCGGCCACGTCGGCCGGCGTCGCGTAATGGCCGAGCGCCGTGAACCCGTTGATCGTGGCCGCGTTCGGGCCGTCGGCCGGGTTCAGTTCGGTGTCCGTTGGGCCCGGGTTGATCAAGTTAACGGTGATTGCCCTGCCGCCGAGTTCGCGACCGAGTGCCTTGGTCAGGCCGATCAACGCGGTCTTGCTCATCGCGTACAGCGAGAAGCCCGGGAACACCGTCCGTTCGGCCACGTTGCTGCCGATGTTGACGATCCGTCCGCCGGCCGGCATGTGGCGCACCGCGGCCTGCGATGCCACGAACGGCGCCCGGACGTTCACCGCGACGGTCTGCTCGAACTCTGCCAGGCCCAACTCCTCCAGCGGCCCGAGCAGGAACGCGCCGGCATTGTTGACCAGGATGTCCAGCCGGCCCAGCTCGGCCGCGACCCGGTCGACCGCGCCGACCAGTGCCGCCGGGTCGGCGCTGTCCGCCTGCACCGCGAGCCCGCGCCGGCCCGCCGCCTTGATCTGGTCCACCACACCGTCGGCGCGTTCCCGATTGTGCTGAAATGTCAGCGCCACGTCCGCGCCGTCCTCGGCCAGGCGCAGCGCCACCGCGGCGCCGATGCCGCGGCCGCCGCCGGTAACCAGTGCCACCTTGCCGTCAAATGCGTTGTTCATGCCGGAAAGCCTGGTGGATCACGCGCCGACTGTCTGGCGGAGATCGGACGCCGCGATCAGCGGGCGCTGGCCAGGATCGAGAACGTGCCGCCCTGTGGATCCTCGACGACCGCGTACCGGCCCATCGGGAAACTGGTTGGCGGGTGGATCACCCGGCCGCCCAACTGCTGGGCCAGGTCCGCCGAATCGTCGCAATCCGACACCGCGAAGTAAACCATCCAATGTGGTGGCAAATCGTCCGGCCACTCGTTGCCGAGCATCGGTTGCATGCCCGCGATCGATTCGCCGGCGTGCTCCCAGATCACGTACGGCAGGCCGGACACCGACGCGTCCCGGGCCATCCAGCCGAAGACCAGGCCGTAGAACTGCTTGGAGCCCTCGATGTCCCGGGTGGTCAACTCGTTCCAGGTCAGCGCGCCCGGCACGTCGAAGATCTCGGCGCCGCGCATCATCGCCGGCTCCCAGACACTGAACGGCGCTCCGGCCTGGTCCAGGAACGCCGCCATCCGGCCCTGGTCCAGCACGTCGAACGGGGCGACCAGCACTTTCCCGCCCGCCGCCTCGACCCGGGCCGCGATCGTGTCGGAGTCGGCCGTCGCGATGTACGTGCTCCAAGCCGTCGGCTGACCCTCGCCGAACAGCGGACCCGCACCGGCCACCGGCAACCCGCCCAGATGGAAAGTCGTGTAGCCGCCGGCCTCCGGTTCCGGGGAGACGTACGCCGTCCAGCCGAACAGGCCGGAGTAGAAACGTTTGGCGTCTTCGAGGTCAGCGGTGCCTAAGTCCACCCAGTTGGGCACGCCGGGCGTCGGTACGGTCATGCCCGCATGGTCGCATCGGGCCACCTTTGCATGGGCTTAAGTGTCAAAGTTCTAGCTAAACCGGCGACCCTCGTCCCGTCGATAGGCCCATACCGCTACCGCCGCGAACGCCGTACACCAGCCGACGAGCGCGATCGTCGAGCCGAGGTCGAACGGGAAGTTGCCGACCGCCGCCCACATCAGCCGGGCGGCGCCACCGGTCGGCAGGTAGGGAGCGATCGTCTCGACGAAGCCGGGCGCGCTGCCCGGGGCGGTCATCAGCCCACCGCCGAAGGCCAGCGGGATGAACAGCACCTGCGCGACCACGATCGCGGCCTTCGGCGGCAGCGAATAGCCGATGCCGAGGCCCATCAGCGTGAACGGCACCGCGATGAGCGCCGTGACACCGATCGCGGCCAGCAGCGCCGGCACGGTGACTGTCGCCGCCGTGAACAGCGCCGCGACGATCACCACCGGGATCAGCGAGAACACGGTCAGGGCCAGGCCGGCCAGGATCCGGCCGGCAAAGCGCGGCCCGGGACCCACCGGCAGAGTTCTCGTGTACGGATCCCAGGGTTGCGTCCGGTCCTCGGCCACCCCGATCCCGTACTGGAAGAGGTTGGTTGTCAGCACCGAGAAGGTGATCATCGACGCCGTGGCATAGGTCGCGTAGACCGGATCGGAGCCGACGAACGGGATGACGAAGAACACCATCGAGGCCGCCGGGAAGAACGCGCTGCCGATCAGGGCGATCGGGGTGCGGAACGTCTCGGTGAGCTGAAAGCGGGTGTGCGTGAGGACGAGCGACGACATGGTGACTCCTCAGGCGGCGGTCAGGGCCGCGCGGGTGGCGGTCAGGGTGAGGAAGGCCTCCTCGAGGGACGTCGGCCGCACCTCGAGATCGGTGAAGGGCACGCCGTGCGCGACCAGATCGCGGACCAGGCGGTCGGCGTCGGCGGTGAGCAGATGCGTACGCGGACCGTCCTGCTCGATGCCCACGATCCCGGGCAGATCGGGCAGCGGGGTGCCGGAATTCAGGCTGACCCGGCGGATCGCGACGAGGCCGCGCACCGCGTCGACGGTGTCGTCGGCGAGCACCCGGCCGCCCCCGATCACCACCACCCGCCGGGCCAGAGCCTCGACCTCTTCGAGGTAGTGACTGGTCAGCACGACCGTGCCGCCCTCGGCGTGGAACTCCCGGACGCCCGCCCAGAGCGCGCGCCGGGCCTCCACATCGAGCCCGGTGGTCGGCTCGTCGAGGAAGACGATGCGTGGCCGGCCGGCGAACGCCAGCGCCACGGCAAGCCGCCGCTTCTGCCCGCCGGAAAGCCCGCCGGTCTGCCGCCTGACCAGGTCGCCCAGGCCGAACCGGTCGAGCAACTCGGCGCGGCCGAGCGGGTCGGGGAAGTGTGCGCGGACGAAGTCGACGACCTCGCCGACCCGCAGCGCGGAGGGCAAACCGGTCTCCTGCGGGGTCACGCCCAGCGTGCGCCGGCTGCTCGGATCGCGGGGGTCGCCGCCGCACAACTCCACCGTTCCGGATGTGGGCCGGCGCAGTCCGGTGAGGAGGTTGACCAGGGTGCTCTTCCCGGCGCCGTTCGGGCCGAGCAGGCCGACCAACTCGCCGGCCTGGACGTCGAAGCTGAGGCGGTCGAGGGCGAGCACGTCGCCGTAGCGGCGGCTGACCTCGACGGCACGGGCGAGTGTCACGGCTCCTCCAATGGGGTGTTGAGCAGGGCGCGCAGGGCGGCGGTGTAGTCCTCGAAGGCCAGCCGGCCGCGCCGGGTGAGGCGCACGAGCGTGGTCGGCGTACGCCCGCGGTGGGTCTTGGTGACCTCGACGTAGCCGGCGTCCTCGAGCTTGCGCAGATGGACCGACAGGTTTCCGGCCGTCATCTTGAGGATCTCCTGCAGCCGCGGGAACGCGATCGAGTCGGCCTCGCGCAGCGTGGAGAGCGCCGAGACGACCCGCAGCCGGGCCTGCGCGTGGATGACCGGATCGAGGTCGGGCACCTCGGTTTGACTCATCGGTGCCCCTGGTTGGCGAGCCGGCGCAGCCGGAGCCACTGCACGGTGCCGACGGCGATCATCCCGCCGCCGCCCAGCACGGCGAGGATCAGCGACTGCCAGCCGGAGCCGGCGAGGATGCCGGCGATGTTGACCACGCTGGTCCAGGCGCCGAGGAGGAAGAGGTTGCGATCGTTCCAGATCGCGCCGCCGGCCATGTGCATCGCGCCGGCCAGGGCGACCATCGCCCCGGCCCAGAGCATGGTCGCCTGCGCGTCGGGCAACAGGCCGTTCGTGGTGCTGAGGACCAAAGACATTCCCGCGTACGCAACCGACCACGTGATGCCGTACATCGCGCCCTGGCGACTGGACGGTCCGCTGATCGTGCGGCTGATCCGGGCGCCGAACCAGCCGGTGAAGGCGCCCGCGGCCAGGAACAGGACGAGCAGCAGGGTCAGCGGCAGCCATGACGGCAGGTCGACGAAGACCCGGTCGTCCGGCCCGAACCGTAGAAAGTAGACGCCGAAACCGAGCACCCAGGCGAAGCCCCACGGCCAGAGCAGACCGCGCGGGTCCGGTGTGATGTTGAGCGCAGTCTCGGCCCGCTCGTGCTCGATCAGGCGAAGCGACTCGGCCGGGTCGACCGGCGGAAGTTCGTCGTCGATGGGTGTCATGCAAAGAACTTTACCGTACAAAGTCAAAGAAGTTTGTGCCATAAAGTTGACCCTGCTCGCCTACGATCGGCGGCGTGGCTGACCTGAAGTTGCGTGCGGGGGAGGCCGGGGACGTGCCGGCCGTTCTGGCGTTCTGGCAGGTTGCGGCCGAGGACGCGCACCGGCCGGTGGACACGCCGGACGCGCTGGCGGCGTTGCTGGCGCGCGACCCCGAGGCGCTGATCCTGGGCGTCGACGGCGATGAGATCATCGCAACGATCATCGCGGGCTGGGACGGCTGGCGCTGTCATCTCTACCGCCTCGCGGTCCGCCCGGACCGGCGCGGCGAGGGCATCGGCAAGACGATGATCGCGGCCGCGGAGGAACGCCTGCAGCTGCTCGGCGGCACCCGGGGAGACGCGATGGTGCTGGACGACAACGCGCGGGCGCACGGCATCTGGCAAGCGACCGGATACCGGCTTCAGGAGGAATGGTCCCGCTGGGTCAAGCCACTCTGACGCGGCTAGGCGATCGAGTCCGGCAGTGGCTTCGCGTGCAGCACCGACAGCCGGGACACCGCGCGGGTCAGGACCACATAGAGGCGATTCAGGCCGCGGGGCTCGGCGGCCACGATGTCGGCCGGTTCGATGACGATCACATGGTCGTACTCGAGGCCTTTGACGATTGTGGCCGGCACGACCGTGACGCGCGCCTCGGAGTCGATGTCGGCGGGGGTCGCGGCCTCGATCCCGGCGGCCGCGAGGTGCGCACGCAGCCGATCCACCGCGGCATCGGCCGCGATGACCGCGACCGAGCCCTCATGCTCGAGCGCCGCGGCGACCTCGACCAACGTCGCCGCATCCAGCTCCTCCGGCGCGGCGACGGGCACGATCGCAAGATCGCCGTCGCGGCGCAGGGAAACCGCTTCCGGTACGCCAACCCCGAGCGCTGGCAGCAGCCGGTTCGCCATTGCCACCACCACCGCGGGCACCCGGAATCCGACCGTCAGCGGCACCACGGCCGCATCGGGTTTGCCCAGGTGGCCGAGGGTGTCCCGCCAGTCGGCGGCGGCCCAGGGAGCGGTGCCCTGGGCGAGGTCGCCGAGCAGCGTGATCGAGCCGTGCTCGCTGCGCCGGGCGATCGCCCGCGCCTGCATGGGCGAGAGATCCTGCGCCTCGTCGACGACGACGTGCCCAAAGCTCGACTCCCGTTCGAGCAGCCCGGCGGCCTCATCGAGGAGCACCAGGTCGGCGGCGCTGAACCGGGCCGACTTGGGCGTCTTGGGCGCCTTCGCCCAGCGCAGCGAGTCCTGCTCGGCGTCGGTGAGGATGCCGGCCGCCCGGGACGGATCGGTCAGCACCTCGACCACCAGCGACTCCGCGGTCACCACGGGCCAGGCGGCGTCGAGGAAACCCTGTACCGGCGGGATCTTGCTCATCTTGCGCAGCCAGCCGTCGCCGGGCGAGTTCCCGGTGCGGTACTCCGACTGGCGCTGCAGCAGCCCGACGACCCGGGCCCGGACCCGCTCCCGGCCGACCGCGTACGGCAGCCCCTCCCGGCGCGCCTCGTCGACGATCCGGCGCAGCGGCTCGGCGTCGATCCGCCACCGGTACGAGCCGTCCGAGACCATGATCGGCTCGACCGGCTTGCTGAGCCGGCTCCACAACACCTTGCGCAGCACCTCGGCCATCCGCGGATCGTGCTTGATCAGGGCGGCGGCCTCGCTGTCGGTCGACTTGACCGGCACCCGGCCGATCAGATCCTCCACGGTCGCCTGCTGCACCTCGACCTCGCCGAGCGTCGGCAAAACCGCCGAGATGTACGAAAGGAACGCGGTGTTCGGCCCGACGATCAGCACGCCCGAACGCCGCAGCCGCTCCCGGTGCAGATAAAGAAGGTAGGCGGCCCGGTGCAGCCCGACCGCGGTCTTGCCGGTGCCGGGCGCGCCCTGCACGCAGATCGAGTCCGTCAGCTCGGCCCGGACCAGCTCATCCTGCTCGGGCTGGATGGTGGCGACGATGTCCCGCATCGGCCCGACGCGCGGCCGCTCGATCTCGGCGGTCAGGATCCGGCTCTTGGTGCCGAGCTCCTCGCCCCGGTCCAGGTGCTCGTCCTCGAAGCTGGTCAGCTCGCCCTTGACAAAGCCGAACCGCCGCCGGGTCGCGACGCCCTGCGGATCCCGCACGCTGGCCCGATAGAAGGATCGGGAAAGCGGCGCCCGCCAGTCGAGCACCATCGGCTCGCCGGCATCGTCGGTGACGTGCCGCCGCCCCACGTGATAGGGATGCTCGTCGATGTCGAGCCGGCCGAAGAACAACGGCGTGCTCGGATCGTCGGCCAGATCGGCGATGCGCCGCGAAAGCGCACGCCCGAGCGCCTGGGCCCCGAACGGGTCGGCGACCACGTCGGAGCTGGAGTCATAGAGTGCCTTCGCCCGCCCGCGCATCCGGCGCAACGCGGCGCGGGACTCGGCGAGATGGGCACGTTCCTCGGCAAGTTCAGAGTCGAGATCGGTGGACAGCATAAGGTTGGGCGCCTCCCGGTCGATGTGCTGACCTAGGCCGCCCGGCGCTCCGCAGAAGAGCGGTGCCGGCAGTGCCCGGACGCGGCGACGCCGCGCACGAACTGCCCAGCCTAATCACCGTGCCCCCGATCGGCGACCGATTTTCGCCGAACTGCTCCCGGGCGCCGTTTGCACATACTCGCCACAATCGATGGAAGGGTCGGCGGCGGCGGAAGTGACTGGGCATGCGTGAACGGGACTTGTTCGGGCCATACCGGATCGCGCCGGGGTTGCTGGTGGCGGCGCTCTTCGCGACTGTGGGTGTGGGCGGGGCTGGGCTCGGCGGCTTCGCGGCTGAAGACGAGATCCCCCCGGCCGTGCGGGCCGTGGTCGTCGTCGCCGGGATGGCGCTGATCGGCCTGGCCACGTGGGCCTTCGGGTCGAGCACTCGCGCGGACCAGGGCGGTCTGGAGACCCGCGTCCTCTGGCGGCGCACTCGAATCCCTTGGTCGCGGCTGCAAGACATCCGAATCGAGCGGAGCATCGAGGCCGAGGCGATGGAGACCGGCGCGACGGCCTACACGGTGGTCTACGACGAGACGGGCCGGCGGCGGAGGCTGCCGTGTCTGGACAACATGAACGCTCCCCGGCGCGGCCTCGACCTCGCGGACGAGGTTGCCGCGCTGCGGGCCGCCTGGCTGCGGTTGCGCGGCCCCGACTGGACTCTCACCCCGGAAGCGAGTGCGAACATCGCAGACCGGGAGCGGTACGGCAACCCCTGGCTCACTGCCATGTATGCGGGGATTGGGGGCCTGGTTGCCGCTTTTGCCCTTCTGATCGTCGGGTTTGCCATCGATGCAGAGGAATGGGGCGCGCCGTGGTCCTGGCCGTTCGGCCCCTTGCTGCCGCTACTCCCGGCAACAGCTTTCGTCTACGTCGCAGTGCGGCGGATCACCGGACGCCGGCGCAGGATCGCGGCGGCCACCGCCCGGCACCACCCGGCGGTCGCGCTGCCCGGCTCCGCCACGGGCGGCGCGGCGCTGTTCCGGGTCACGCCGGGCGAGATCGTGCTCGGGGTCGCCGCCTCTCCCGACGGCACTCGAGTGGCGGTGGTGAGCATGCCATCGGTCGAGGACGCTAACGTCGTCCGCGAGTACGCAATCGACGCCCCGGCCGAGCCGCTGCGAAGCTGGTCGGTCGACGGGCCATGGGTGACCGACGTGCTACACCTCGGCGACGCGATCGTGATCCGGGTGGAGGAGTTCATGGGCGGCACCCGGCTGGTGCGCTGCGCCGGCGACACCGCCGAGTCGTTCGGCGACGGCATTCCGGTTCGCGCGCTCCGCCAGGTGCCCGGCGGCTTCGTCGGGGTGGCCGGCGACGACGTGCTAGCGCTCGGCACCGCGCACGACGACGAGCTGCGCCCGCTGCCGCTCGCCGCCGCCCCGCGCGGCACCGACGTATGGACGCTCGCCACCGACCCGGAGGCGGGACTGCTCGCCTTCGGCGGCCGCGAACTGGTCATCTTGGATGCGGGTACGGGTGCGCTCGTCGCCCGCGCCGCCCCACCCCGCCGCCGCGACCGCATCGGCGAGATCGCCTTCGCGGGCCCCGGCCGAATCGTCACCCAGCTGGGCCGCGAACGGCGCGACCCGAACGGCGCGGCTGTCCACCACACCCTCGCGTCCTGGCGGCTGACGGGCACTGCGCTCAGCTTTGAAACGTCGGTCCCAGCGGTGACGTGGGGATCGCGCTGGCCTGCGGCGATACCCGCATGCGGCCTGGTGGTCACGGCCGCCCTCAACCCGGAGCCGCACAAGGGCGGGGTGCCGCAGTTCCGCGACGCTGCCACGCTTGGCCTCACCAAGCCGCCAACCGCCTCACTGACCGGCCTCGACGGGGTGACCTCGCTGCCACCATCGCCGTGTCCCGGGCTGGTGCCGCTGGTCCGCCGACTGACCCCGGACGACGAATACGACGACACAGCCGAGGTCCACCGGGCATCCGCCGAATAATCGCTGCTCAAGGCCGTCGGCGTCGGGTTCAAGCGGTCCGGCCCACACGAAGTGACGCATTGCCTGCTCAGCGTCCTCGGCCATCAACTCGACGACGATGGCGTGCCGCCGCTCGTCAAAGTCGACCCGTGCAACGTCGACGTAGAACCCGCCGACATTCACCTGGACATCTGTTTCGTACGGCTGGGCCGCCAGGACTTTTACCACCTCGTCCCGGTTCACGATCGACCACCGTCGGACTCGTGTGCGCGTTGACTGTGCAGCGATTCCGGACAGGTCAGCGTGGCGCCGCAGAGCGGACACCATTGCTGCGTCTTCCGGAACGTGAGCAGGCCGGCCAGGAACCCGACGGGAAGCGCTGCCACGACCGACACGACAACGGATGCCATTTCGCCCTCCGATCTTGGGCTGGTTTCGGAGCGCGACTGGCAACGGGAGATCTGCGGTCCGCCACGCCTCCGGCAATCCTGGCCATCGATCCAACCCGGAAGCAATATTCCACCGAAGGAAATCCCTCCGGGTATCGCCTGCGGGGATGATTTGGTGAAATCTCTTCCACGAAGGAAGAAAGACCCTTCCACGGATGGTGAACGAGGCAGGCCAGAGGGAGGACGGTCACTGTGGACGGCGATCCCGGCTCGACGGTTCCGCGCCGGCAACTCGGCAGATACCTTCGCCAGCTTCGCGAGGAAAGCGGCATCACGGTCAAGGCCGCCGCCGACATTCTTGAGTGTTCGTTCCAAAAGGTGTGGAGGATCGAGAAGGGCGCGGTTCCAGTGCGCGGCCCCGACGTGAAGCTGCTGTGCCAGGCCTACAAGGCCACCCCCGAGATGACCGAAGCCCTAGCGGGTCTCGCCCGCGAGACAAAGGCGAAGGGCTGGTGGCAGTCCTACGGCGACGCCGTCCCCGACTGGTTCGAGCTGTACGTCGGTCTCGAGGGCGCCGCCAGCCGCATCCGCAAGTTCGAACCGTCCGTAGTGCCGGGGCTGCTGCAGGCTCGGGCTTATATGGAGTCCGTCATTCTGGCTGACCAGCCCGACATGGCCGATGAAGACGTGCAGAGGCGAATCGCGATCCGGACGGAGCGGCAGGGGCTGTTGTCTCGCCACTTTCCGCCGCCACCGCGCCTGGAGGTGATAGTTGACGAGGCTGCGCTACGCCGCTCGCCGGACGTTCCCGGCGCGATGGCTCAACAGCTGTGGCACCTCCTGAAAGCGAACGAACTGCCTCATATGTCGGTGCGAGTGTTGCCACTCAGCGTGGGCCCGCATCGGGCGTCTCTTTCCGGCGCGTTCACAATCCTGGAGTTCCCGTCGTCGGAGGCGGCGCGCGGCGAGCCGCCGACGATCTACAGCGAGTCACTGACAGGCGCGTTGTATCTGGACAAGCCCAAAGAGATCGAGCGATATGAAGAAGTGTGGTCTGCGCTCGCGGAACGGGCGTTGAGTGAGGAAGAATCAGACAAGATGATCACGGCGACCATAGGGGAGTTGAACAACGGTGCGTGACCTTACCGGCGCGATCTGGCACAAGAGCACCCGCAGCGGTGCCAACGGTGACTGTGTCGAGGTGGCTGACAACCTGCCCGGCGTGGTTGCTGTCCGCGATTCCAAGAACCCCGCCGGCCCCGCCCTGCAGTTCACGCCGTCGGAGTGGGCGGCCTTCGTGGCGGGAGTGAAGGACGGCGAGTTCGACCACTAGAGCGGGTGACGGAGCGGCGACGAGTGTTCTTCGACTGATTTCGTGGCCCTCGCGCCGGTTGCTTGGTGGGGCCGGGCTAGCGTCGGGTTCATGAGCGTTTCCGAGCGGCCGCGGGTTGGGCACATCCAGTTTCTCAACTGCCTGCCCATCTACTGGGGGCTGATGCGTTCCGGTGCGCTGCTCGACGTCGATCTGCGTAAGGACAACCCCGACCGGTTGAACGCCGCGCTCGTCGCCGGTGACCTGGATATCGGGCCGATTTCGCTGGTTGAGTACCTGCGGCACGCCGATGACCTGCTGCTCCTGCCCAATCTCGCGGTCGGCAGTGACGGGCCGGTGCTCTCGGTCAACCTGATCTCCACCCGGCCGCTCGCCGAGCTTGACGGGCGGCCGGTCGCCCTCGGGTCGACCTCGCGCACCGGCGTGCTGCTTGCCCAGATGCTGCTGTCCGATAAGTACCGCGCCGAGCCTGAGTACTTCCGCTGCCCGCCCGACCTGCCGCAGATGCTGCTCGAGGCCGATGCCGGCGTGCTGATCGGTGATCCGGCCCTGCGCGCCATGTACGAGGCCCCCGCCCTCGGCCTGCAGGTCACCGACCTGGGCCAGGCCTGGAACGAGTGGACCGGGCTGCCGATGGTGTTCGCCGTCTGGGCGGTCCGTAAGGACTTCGCGGCCGCCAACCCCGGGATGGTCAAGGACGTGCACGAGGCGTTCCAGCGCTCCCGCGACCTGTGCCTCGGCGAGCTGGACGAGGTCGCCGAGGCGGCCGCCCGCTGGGAACCGTTCGACGCGGCGACGCTCGCGACGTACTTCCGGGCGTTGGATTTCTCGCTCGGCGAGCGGCAGATCGCCGGGGTTCGCGAGTTCGCCCGCCGAGCCGCCGCCCGCGGCGAGGTTCCGGCGCTGCCGGTGGACGGCCCGGTTTTCGCCGAGGTGTGACCGCCGGCGCCGACCGGGTTAGGCCAGGATCTTGTCCAGGGCCGTGACGTCCTCCTCCGTCAGCTGCCACGTGCCCGCCTCGGCGTTCGCTCGCACCTGCTCGGCGGTTGTCGCGCCGGCGATCACGCTGGTCACGGCCGGGCGGGCGGTCAGGCTGGCGATCGCGACGTCGAGCAGGCTGTGCCCGCGCTCGGCCCCGTACGCGGTCAGTGCCTCGATGGTGTCCCAGTCCGCCCCGTCGAGCCAGCGCCGGTAGCGGTCCAGCGCCAGCCGGGTGCCCTCGGCCGGCCGTTCGCCGCGCTTGTACTTGCCGCTCAGCAGGCCGCTGTCCAGCGGGAAAAACGGCAGGAAGCCGATCCCGAAGTGCTCGCAGGCCGGGATGACCTCGGTCTCGACTTCGCGGTGCAACAGGCTGTACTGATTTTGCGCGCTGATGAACGGCGTGTAGCCGGCGGCCCGGGCGGTCCAGTCGGCGTCGGCGATCTGCCAGCCGCCGAAGTTCGAGTGACCGAGATAGCGCACCTTGCCGGAGTGGACCAGGTCGTCGAGGGCGGCGAGCGTCTCGTCGATCGGCGTCCCGGCGTCGGGGACGTGCATCTGGTACAGATCGATGTAGTCGGTGTCCAGCCGGCGCAGCGAGGCCTCGACGGCCCGCACGAGGTAGCGGCGGGCACCCCGCGCGCCCCGGTCCGCGCCGTTGCGCCCGCCCATGTCCATGCCGAACTTGGTGGCCAGCACGACCTCGTCCCGGCGGCCCTTGAGCGCGGCGCCGAGCGCTTCCTCGGAGCCGCCCGGCAGGGTGCCGTAGACGTCGGCGGTGTCGAACAGCGTGATGCCCGCCTCGAACGCGGCATCGACGACGGTCCGGGTGCCGTCGGCGTCGAGTTTGCGGCCGAAGTTGTTGCAGCCGATGCCGATGGTCGACACCACGAGGCCGGACGCGCCGAGGCGGCGGTAGGTCATGTCACTCATGATCCGAGCCTATGCCCGTCCGGAAGATGGGAAACGAGCTGGTAATACATCAGCCGGTGTCTATTGACACGGGAAGTTAACTATTCGATTCTGAGAGCGCTCTCTTCCCCGAGAGCCAGCCCTCCGAGGAGTCCCCGTGCGTACCAGAAGAAGGCTTCTGCATGCCCTAACCGCACTTGCGGTGACCGTCCCGATCGGCGCCGCGGTCGCGGCCTCGCCGGCCGAGGCCGTCGGGCCCAGCCTGCTGCCCGTCACCGTCACCAACAGCACCGGCCGCGGCGACGCGGTCTACCTCTACGTCATCGGCGTCAACCTGAGCACCGGCCGGCTCGGCTACGTCAACCAGGGCGGCGCGTTCACAGCCTGGCCGGCCGGGCAGATCCCACCCTCCCCGGCCCCGGACGTGGCGATCGGCGGCCCCGGCAACGGCGGCAATAACACGATCAACTTCCCGCGCGGCTTCTCCGGCCGGGTCTACTTCTCCCTCGGCGAGAAGCTCAAGTTCTTCCTCACCCCGGACGGCCTGGTGCAGCCGGCACCATGGGCCGCCGGCGACGCAAACCAGAACATCCTGTTCGACTGGAGCGAGTTCACCTACAACGATGCGGGCATCTGGCTGAACAGCTCGCAGGTCGACATGTTCGCCGTGCCGCACGCGGTCTCGGTGACCGGCAGCGGCGGCACGCACCGGACCGGCGAACTGGTCAGCAACGGCCGGACCGCCGTGATCAACGGGATCACGGCGCAGTCGGGCTGGGGCAACACCGCCTACACCCGCTCCGACGGCACCGTGCTGCGCGTCCTGGCGCCGGGCAAGGCTGCGGGCGCGGGCCTGCTCAGCACGACCTACCTGGACTCCTACATCACGTCGGCCTGGAACGCCTACGCGAGCAAGACGCTCACCGTGGTGCCGTTCGCAGACCAACCCAACACAAAATACTTCGGGCGTACGTCCGGAAATGTCATGAACTTCACCAACTCCAGCGGTGCGACGGTCGCGTCCTTCAACAAGCCGTCCTCGGCCAGCGTCTGGGGCTGCGACGGTGACCTGCCGGCCCCGAACGACCTGGTCGTCGGCCCGATCTCGCGCACCCTCTGCGCGGCGCTCAACCGTGGCACGCTGGGCACGATCGACACCCAGCCCAGCACGAACGCGGCCGACTTCTACAAGAACAGCCCCACCAACCAGTACGCGAAGATCATCCACGCGAACATGGTCGACGGTAAGGCGTACGCGTTCGCCTTCGACGATGTCGGCAACTTCGAGTCGCTGGTGAACGACGGCTCGCCGACCTCGGCCGCGATCGTCCTGTCGCCGTTCGGCGCGGGCGGTGGTGGCGGCGGATCCAGCGCGGTCTCGCTGATCAGCGACTGGAACGGCAAGTGCATCGACGTGCCGAACTCGAACTTCGTCGACGGCGCGCTGCTGCAGGCCTGGGTCTGCAACAACACGTCGGCGCAGAAGTGGACCTTCGCAGGCGGGGCCCTGACCAGCCAGAACGGCAAGTGCATGGACGTCGCAGGCGGAGCGACCGCCAATGGCTCGGTGGTCCAGCTCTACACCTGCAACGGGACGGGCGCCCAGCAGTTCGTCCTGTCGTCGGCCGGGGATCTGGTGAACGTCCAGGCCAACAAGTGCGTCGACATCAAGGACTGGAACCCCAACGACGGCGCGAAATTGCAGATCTGGGACTGCGCCGGCACCAGCAACCAGAAGTGGCACAAGGGCTGAGTCAACTCGGCGGGGTGCCTACCGCGGAGCTGCCGGCAAGCGGCTCCCGGTAGGCGCGACCCGCCGCTAAGGCACCCGGGTAAATGGGGCGTAGGGGCGTGAGCCGGCGGTTACTCGGCCAGGTCGCGGTAGGCCGGGCGGAGTAAGTCGATCAGGGGGATGTGCCGGACCCGGATCGGCGGTGGGTCGAGGGCGCGCAGCAGCAGCTCGGGTGGGGTGGTGACGCGGGCCGGGCGTTCGCGCAGTCGGCTGAGCGAGATCGCCGGGGTGTAGAAGTCGGTGAGGCGGGACTCGAGCGTGACCTCGTCGACGACCAGCGGGTCGATCTCCGCGGCCGGCTCCGGCTGGGCCCGCAGCGCGTTCAGCAGTTCGTCGCGGTTGCGCCCGCGCCAGGCCAGGACCAGGAACGGATCGTCGTCGAACGCCTCGGCCAGCACATAGAGCACCGCGGACGCGTGCTTGCACGGGACCGCCCAGTCGGGGCACGTGCACTTCATCTCCAGCGCGGACGGGAACAGCGGCAGGCCGAGCTCGTCGAAGACGCCGACGATCTCGTGTGGCATGTCGCCCGCCAGCAGGGCCGCCCTATACAGCGCCTGGGTCGTCAGGGCGTCCTCGATCAGCGCCCACTCCGCGTCGTCGTACGCCGGGATGGTGATCGTGATCCGATAGGGCTCGGCCCGGGAACCCTGGACGCGACCGCCGGCCTGCCCCGGCTTGAGCGCGAAGTCCATCACCTGGCCCTTGCGGGCGTAGCTCCGGCCGCGGGCCAGCCGGCCGGGCTGGCAGATCTGCTCGAGGATCTCGACGAACCGGCGCGACCACCACTGCTCGCCGATCTTGCCGCGCTGGGCGCGCACGGCGATGCCGCCCTCCACCTCGATCGGCTTGCCGCCCTCGAAATACCGTCCGCCCGGGTCGACTGGCATGTCAGCCCACCGCCACCGGGTCGAGCGCGAACAGCTCGCGCAGCGCATCGGTGCTCAGCTCGCTCACCCATTCCTCGCCCGTGCCGACAACGGCCGAGGCCAGCGTCTTCTTGCGCTCGATCATCGCGTCGATCTTCTCCTCGAGCGTGCCCGTACAGATGAACTTGCGCACCTGCACGTTGCGGGACTGCCCGATCCGGAACGCGCGGTCGGTGGCCTGGTCCTCGACGGCCGGATTCCACCACCGGTCGACGTGGATGACGTGGTTGGCCGCCGTCAGGTTGAGCCCGGTGCCGGCCGCCTTCAGCGAGAGCAGGAAGAGCATCGGCTCGTCGTCGTGCTGGAACCGGTCGACCAGGTCATCGCGTTTCGCCTTGCTCAGCCCGCCGTGCAGCCAGAGCACCGGCCGGTCCAGCTGCGCGGCCAGATAGGGCTGCAGCATCGACCCGAACTCGGCGAACTGCGTGAAGATCAGCGCCTTGTCGCCCTCTTCGATGATTTCCTGGGCCAGTTCCTCGAGCCGGGCCAGCTTGCCCGACCGGCCCGGCAACCGCGAGCCGTCCTTGAGCAAGTGGGCCGGGTGGTTGCAGACCTGCTTGAGCTTCATCATCGCCGAGAGCACGTTGCCGCGCCGCTGGATGCCCTCGGTGTCGGCGATGACGGCCATCATGTCCTCGACCACGGCCTGATACAGCGTGGCCTGCTCGGTCGTGAGCGAACACCAGACCTTCATCTCGTTCTTTTCCGGCAGGTCCGAGATGATGGTCTTGTCGGTCTTGAGCCGGCGCAGCACGAACGGGCCGGTCGCCCGCTTGAGCGCGGCGGTCGCGTCGGCGTCCTGGCGCACCTCGATCGGCTCCTGGAACCGGCGCCGGAACCTTTTCGCCGGGCCGAGCAGCCCCGGATTGCAGAAGTCCATGATGGACCAGAGCTCGGCCAGGTGATTTTCCACCGGCGTGCCGGTCAGGGCGAGCCGGGTGCGCGCCGGGATGGCCCGCACGGCCTGCGCTTGGCGGGTGCCGCTGTTCTTTATCGCCTGCGCCTCGTCGCAGACGACCCGGCCCCACTCGACCTCCCGCAGCGCGCCGAGGTCGCGCAACGCCGTCCCGTAGGTCGTGATGACCAGATCCGCCGCGTCGACGGCCGCCAGGAACTCATCCTCGCGCAGGCGGGACGCCCCGTGGTGGACATAGACCGTCAACTCGGGCGCGAACCTGGCCGCTTCCTTCTGCCAGTTGCTGACCAACGACATCGGACAGATGAGCAACGTCGGCTTCGGGTTTTCCGCACGCTCGGTGAGCAGCAACGACAGCGTCTGGGCCGTCTTGCCGAGGCCCATGTCGTCGGCGAGGATGCCGCCCAGCCCGAGCCTCGCCAGAAAGACCAACCAGGACAAACCCCTTTCCTGATACGGCCGCAGCGTCCCGTGGAAACCCGGAGGCGTGACCATCGGGGTCAACCGCTCGGCGGCTTGACCGGAAAGCAGATCGCCCAGTGTCCCGTCGGCGTCGACCTCGACCAGCGGTAGATCCTCCTCGCCGCCGTCCACGACCTGCTGAAGCACCTCGCCGGCGGACAGCTCGCCGTCGCGGCGCCGGTCGACGGCCCGCAGCGCGGCGCGCAACTGCCGGTCGTCCAGCTCGACCCACTGCCCCCTGACCCGGACCAGCGG
>Ga0307515_10008837_pt1 | contig 19560 bp, 15 predicted proteins | sample 17_EM_MG_FD_194513 | JGI IMG/M metagenome (GOLD analysis project Ga0307515, IMG submission 194513) | Populus trichocarpa ectomycorrhiza microbial communities from riparian zone in the Pacific Northwest, United States - 17_EM | ecosystem: Host-associated > Plants > Roots > Unclassified | place... | reverse complement strand
CCAAACTCGATCGAGTTTTGGGTATTTATAACCAAAAACCGATAATTTCACTTTCTTTATTAATAGAAATAATTCACAACATGAGTTAGTATCAATAACCATTAAAAAGAAACCAACATTATTATGATTCGCATCAAGAGTTTGATTTTTAGAAGAAAAGAGAAAAATATAATAATAACAGTCTTTGCAATTTAAGTTAATTAATCGTTGTTGATTTATTGTTGTTTGTACACACTATTTTATTAAATCTAAACACATTGTTTTTTTTCTTTGTCCGCATTTAGTTTAGTTTCCTTTGATTTCTTTTTATTGCATTAAAAGGTCATATGTAGCAATTTAGGTAGTAGCTAGATTCTAAAAAAGATGATATGGTTATATATATGTTGTAATTAATTTGTCAGGGCATGAGAATATTATGAAATGATGAATACATGATGAAACAAGTTTCTTGGACCACACTTTCTTTTTCTATTTTAATTTCATTTTTTTCCCTTTCTTTGCCTTCTCTAGTTAGGATTCTCTATAGATTTCATCCAGGCTGGGTCCATGAAAATCAGATTTGTTGCAAATAGTATTAGAGTAGTAGGTCTTTAGATTCAAGATATGACATTAGATACTAGATCTCAAGATTTTAAAAGACTGGAAGACTCGCTCAAATCTACTAATAAGGAATAGTCAATAGAGTATGAACAAGTAATGTAGTTTTTGAAATTATATGAACAAAAATTGCACTAAATCAAGTCATGAGGCTAAGTTTGGGGAGCTAAAAATCTCATCAGTAGGTTATCCTATCAACAAAACTCTATTATGTAGAAATTACACTTGGCTGCAAGAGAATCAAGTACTTTTAAGGATCTATGAAGTTTTTGTAATAATAAAAATACTTTCAGAACCTTCTGGATTTGTAAAGGTGGTCATCACAACTACAAGGTATACAAGCCCAAACGTGACTTTTCTAACTTTATGGTGATGGTGTGTATAAATGACTTTATAAGTGCAATTAATATTTTAAGATTAAAGAAATGCATGATTTTGATAAACTCAAATTAGGTTTATATTGTCTAGATGGAATGACACTCTATTGGCACCAAAATTTTATAAGAAGCATTGGGGATTAAAGAGTTACCTGGAATGAGTATGTGGAGGCATTGTACTATAGGTTTTAGGAGTAAAGGGATCCTTTAAAAGACTTAAGGATCTTAAACAAGAGGGTGATTTAGAAACTTACGTCCAAGATTTTGATATTTTGTGGAACAGAGTAATGATTACTAAGAAATAAGCCTTGGTGTTTTTTATGGGAGGCTTAAAATTGGAGATCAAAAACTTGGTTAAGATGTTTGAACCAAGGATATTATACCAAGCCTATAACCTAGCTTATCTACAGGAAAACACCCTTCCCACATATGCTCTCACCACAATTCTACCAAACACCTTCCCTAACTATAAACACACCCAACCAAACAAAAATACTCAGCCTTTAACACTCCATATAAATCCTTCTTTTCTCATTACCAATAAGCTCAATTTTAATTAACCACTCAATATCTTTTAACCAAGACCATACCAACAAAAACCTTTTCAAACCAACCAAAACAATAAGAAATAAGGAATTGGATGAAGTAAGAGTCAATGGACTATTTGCTTTTATGTGATGAGAAATTTATGTTAGGATTTCATTCATTATATATTGTGGAAGAAGAAGAGGAAATTGAAGAAGATAAAAAGAATGGAAAGGAATTCAATTTAAAAGTCATTACTTTATATATATATATATCCATTAATGCCTTAGAAAGAACTGCATGGTTCTATACTTTAAGAGTGACATGCAAGGTTAGCAAGCACTCCCTATTTATCATGGTAAATTCTTGAAGTACTCATAACTTTATCAACACACAAGTAGCCAACAAATTATATTGTAATCTCAAGTACATCAAACCATTGGCAATGAAAGCAATTAATAGTGGGGCTATGATCTATATTGCTATATGTAAAGATTTTAGATGAAAAATAAAAGAAGTAAACTTTTTGGTTGATGTATTTGTGGTGGAATTTAATAACAATAATATGGTGTTAAGAATCAAATAGTTGGTTATACCTAGTAGTAATATAGTATCAAACTAAAGAATTGTGGATGTCATTCAATTGGCAAGGCCAATAGGTGCTACTTAGTCCTAATCACATCCAAAACATAAGACTTAAACAAATAAATGGCTTGATGAATAGTACTGCTTAACTAGCTGGAATCGGTTTGTACAACCAAAGGGTTATAAAAGAGTATGACAAGGATAGGTTCAATGACTATTATTTTACCAATATCAATGACTTATCAGAAGATATTCAAAGAACCTTGGGGCTTACCACCAATAAGAACTCATAACCATTTTATTTCTTTTAAGGAAAAGGCTCAACTTATTAACCTAAGGCCTTGTACATATTCTAGTCTATATAAAGGTAAGGTTGAAAAAAATGGCAGTTGCAATGTTAGATTCAGACATTATTCAACATATCAACAATAGTTCATTTGCATCTTTAATGATGTTGGTAAAAAATGAGGATAATTCATGAAGATTGTGTGTGGATTATTTGGATCTCAACAAGCTCACGATCAAGGATAAGTTTTTTATTCCTCTAGTAGAGGAATTATTTGAAGAACTAGTTAGGGCTACTATATTCTCTAAGTTGGATATAAGATTAGGGTACCACCATCAAATCAAAATGGCATCTATTGATGTGTTCAAGATAGTATTTAGAACTCATAATGGTCATTATGAGTTTCTGGTTATGTCTTTTGGCTTCACTAATGCACTTGCTACCTTTTAGAGCCTAATAAATGATATATTCATGAGGTATCTAAAAAAGTTCATACTTGTATCTTTGATGATATTCTCATCTATAGTTAGTCATTAACTGATCATATAGAGCATTTACAGACAATATTTGAGTTACTTAAGGCTCACAACTTATTTGCTAAATAAAGCAAGTGTCTCTTCTATGATACTCGGGTAGAGTACTTGGGCTATGTTATATCTAGAGAATGAGTAGTCACTGACCCTCAAAAGATTCAAGCTATTCTTGATTGGTTAGTGCCCAAAAACATCAAGTAACTAAGGGGATTTATAGGCCTCACTAGGTATTATAAAAAGATTTACTAAGGGATATGGTTCCATTTATAAACTATTGACTCATTTATTAAGGAAAGATGTTTTTAAATAGACCAAAGATGCCATGAAAGCTTTCACCTACGTTAAAAAAGGCTATGACTAACCCACCAGTTTTAGGCCTACTCTACCTCAACAAGTTATTTGTGGTTAAAACTAATGCTTCAAGGTCTAGTATGAGAGCATTATTAATGCAAGGACATCTAATAACTTGCATAAACAAGTCCTTAAGGCTTAGGTAGTAGGCACTCTTAACCTATGAAAATAGGATGATGTCAATTGTACTTGTAATGGCCAAATAAAAATATTATTTATGGGGAAGGCATTTTAAAATTCATACATACCATATCAGTCCCGAGCACCTACTTGACCAGAAGATAACTCTTCCATGCCAACATCCATAATTGACTAAACTGTTGGGTTTTATTATGAGATTGAATATAAAAAAGAAAGGGAAAACATAAAAACTAATACTTTATTCAGAGTTTCGAGTGGTGAATTTAATACCTTGATAGTACATATCATTTATACAAATCTTAGGTAGGAAATTAGAAAAACTTTTGAGAGAGATTTAATTGTATAAACTATAATATAAGATTTATTAAAAGACTCTACTTCTCGTCTCTAGGACCTGCAGACATAAAAGAGTTTGGTCATATGATTATTTTGGCCATATAAAAACAGACAAGGAGGATTGTTTTCGTGATGGTTTGGATAGAAATTTGAGAAGTAATAAGATGAAGATTCTAGATTTTAATGGAAAATAATCCTGAAACATATTTGAAATTAGAGAAGAAAGTATAGTTGATATCATTTATACAAATCTTATGTAGGAAATTAGAAAAACTTTTGAGAGAGATTTAATTGTATAAACTATAATATAAGATTTATTAAAAGACCCTACTTCTTATCTTTAGTACCTGCAGACATAAGGGAGTTTGGCCATAAAAAAACAGATAGGGAGGATGGTTTTCGTGATGGTTTGGGTAGAAATTTGAGAAGTAATAAGTGAAGATTCTAGATTTTAATGGAAAATAATCCTGAAACATATTTGGAATGAGAGAAGAAAGTATAGTTGATTTTTTATTGTCACCATTACTCTAAATAAAAAAAGATAAAACTTATTGTTATTGAATCTATTAATTATGCTATTATTTGGTAGATCAAATTATTTTATATAGGAGAAGAATAAAGAGAGGCTTGTAAAGACTTGAGATGAGATGAAAAAAATCATGATAAAGATGTTTGTTCCTAAATATTATTATAGGGAATTATTTCAAAGGCTGTAGAGTTTGACTCAAAGGTTTAAGAGTGTGGAGGGTTACCATAAAAAGATAGAGATTTCCATGATTAGAGCTGATATTGTGGAGGTTATAGAGACTAAAATGACAAGGTTCTTAAATGGTTTGAATAAAGAGATAAGTAGCGTGGTTGAATTACAATATTATATTGAGCTAGAAGATCTGGTATACATAACTACTAAGGTAAAGAGACAATTGAAAAGAAATGGCAGTACATGTCAATGGTATACATAACTACTAAGGTAAAGAGACAATTGAAAAGAAATGGCAGTACATGTCAATAAGATAATTCAAGTTCCTTTTTAGCTCAAAGATCGAATTATAGGAGAGATGAGGCTGCTTCATCAAAGTCAAATACAATGGAAAGCAAAGTCGAACCACTTAAAGCGTTGAGGAAGGATTCAACCGCTGAATAGAAAGGTAAAACCAAAACTCAAACTAATCATAACCATGATATTAAATGTTTCAGGTATTTGGATAATGGATATATAACTTTAGAATATCAAAACAAAATGATTATGATTATAAAAGAACGTGGACAGATTGAATCCAAAAATGACACATTAGAAGAGGATGAGATGCCACCACTTGAGGATGGTAATGATATTAAGTATCCAATTAATGAAGAGGCTTTAGTGATTAAGAGATCACTTAATATTCAGATTAAAAATGATAATGTGGAGCAATAAAGAGAGAGCATCTTTCATAATATATGACATATAAGTAACAATGTGTAATGCCCTGTGTGTTTGATTTCATTTCTTCATATTTCAGCAATCGTGTACATAACAATTCAAGTAATCTTTTTTATAAGAATAATCCTAATACAATTATACACAATTTATTCTTACACATTTAATCGTGTTCATCACTCCTTAAAATGATATTGTATTTAACGTATTCATTCAAAAATACATGAATCCCTTCAACCTAGAAGGTAAGTTCAGGGACTCTCTATAAGGGACTAGGGTCTTCCAGGAAAAAAAAAACTTGTAACATATAATTAGCATAGATCTTACATCTTTTATATCCATAAATGTCATCTCCATAACCCCTACTAACTTAAGTAAAGATAACCACAACATAATAATTCATACATAATCATATCCATTACCAAAATACTTAAATCAACTCTAGAAATGACAGAACCTTAAATATTATGTTATAAACTTTTTCTACCATAACTTCCATTCATCGATTATGACTTTTCTTCTTTACACTTTACCTTTACCATAAAATCATACAATTATCATTAAACTTTATTAATACCGTCATAACATGAAAAACTGGATAATTTAATAACACTTCATTTAGATTCTTAACCTTTGAAATAATTTACCTAAAAACATATGTAGAATCATTGGAAACAAAATAAACATTTGAGCAGTCTTGATTATTAATATTTAACACTTATACAACAACATTCATTTTTGTTAATCTTTAGTGACTACGTCCAGCTTATTTCAATTTCCAATTTAAAACATTTTCCATCAACCTCTAATGAATTCTCATTTCAATTTCATTATATTGTTTCCATACCATATTTCCTTACAAGAAGTCATATCCATTTTATACCTCACATTACCTCGTGAACATATTTAACTTATACAATATATTTTAATCTTGAGTCTTGAAAAAGATTGTGTAAAGTTTTCTAATCTTAATCTAAAAAAAAATTAGTGTAATTGGTAAGTTCTCTTTTGGTGAGAAAACTGTTGATTAATAGTGAATACTTTAATGGAAGTTCAAGGGGTGAAGTAGGGAGTCGAACCACTGTAAAAATCAGCAAGTCTCTTTCTCTCATTACCTATCTCATTGTATTTGTGCATTGATTAATTGTGTATTGTTGTTGTTAAAAATCAAGGTGGTAATTTTGTTGAAGTTTGTGAAGTTAAATTCAGCCCTAATTAACCATCTCTTAGGCTATTTTAGTCTTTTAAAATATGAATAAGTGAGTTAAATGGTGTCTTTGGCAATACCCTCTTGATTCACTTTTCTATCATACAACAAACCATTATCTTACCGGCGAGGTCACTCTCGAAACGACAACATATGATTAAAAAAACTATCGTATTATTTTTGTTATTTTTATTTGTAAATATTTTTAATAACTCAAAGCTACGACATATATCTCCTGTTGTTGTGAGTGAACTCAAGTTAGATCAACATGACTCCATATATGGTCAATAAATACGAGTGACGCCTTGCTTTAAATATATTTAAAAGAATAAGGTCAATACTCAAATTCAAACTTTGTCACTAAAAATAACATGAAAACAAAAAATAACCTAAAAATGAAGTGTTAAGAGTTTGAAAAAAATATTAGTATTTAAATTAAATATGATTATAAAAATTAAATTATCTTCTTTACTAAAACAATTGAAAGCAACTTCATTATTATTTTATTTTTTTTGAATTTTTGAATTTCATCCAGAATTTTTTTTTCTTGTTTTATTTTTTTTTGTTCATATGAACAATGAAACTACCTCTTTAATTTTTTATTTTTTTATATTTTATCCTTAAACCTTTTATTTCCAATTTAATTTTTTTGTAATTTTATTACCAAAGACAAAGTTGTAAATTATGGTAAAAAGAAAAAAAATACAATTTTTCTCTATCGTTTTTTAAAGCCAAATTATGCTTAGGTTGTCCATGGACTTAAGTATTTTTTTAATTATTTTAATGTATTAATATTAAAAATAAATTTTAAAAAATAAAAAAGTTATTTTAATAAATTTCAAAACACTATATTCCGTCCATCTCTGTGCGCTCAAGCTTTTCCCGATTTGACAAGGTGATGTGGGTCCCAAATGATAGCAATCCGTATAATAACCTGCCACGTGGAGGAATAGATCATTGATTTATTATCGTTGACAACTCATTGACCGAGTTTTAAATGGCCAGCAAGTAAATCCGACGGCCCAAAAACGCTAACCCTACTCCTCTGATAAAAATCCCAAAACCCACAAAATCTTCGATTGAAGGGGGCGCCAAAACCCCCCTCATTTTATATATATAAAAAATCATACTCAAACAAAACTCTCTCTCTCATAAGTAATATTATCTCTTCTATTATTATTATTATTAATCTCTATAAATCAAACGATTTCTCTGTAAAGTTCGATTAGGGTTTTTTTTAATTTTAATTTTAATTTTGTGTTGAGAAATGGAGCTTCAAAATTCAGTGAAGGAAGCTCTAAACGCACTGTACCATCATCCAGACGATGCGTTTCGTATGGAAGCCGATCGATGGCTACAAAACTTTCAGCGCACAATCGATGCCTGGCAGGTACTCTATGTTCTTTCATTTTTCCTTTCTTTTTTTTTGTCAGATTCAATTTTTATTAATGGATTTATTAGCTAGGATAGTGAAGTAGTTTCCAAATTCATAGAGCTAGATTTGTTTTTAATATTTTTTAGCTCCATTATTACAATTTATCGTCTTTTGAGTGTTGAGTTCGTTTGGAATTTGAGTTTTGTGTATGCTTTAATTGTTTCGTGCGCATTGTAAGTAGCTGATTGTAACATTAGGGTTTTGTTTGGTGTTGGAGCGTTATTTTATCATCGAGAAGACTTGGATTTAGGGAAATTAGAATTAGAATTTTTAATTTTTGGGTGTTATTGATAATTGATTGCTTAATTTTTTTTCAATGTCCAACATGATGAAGTTAAGAGTTATCTACTTATTACTATCTAGAAGGAATATTTTATTTCTGCATCAGAGCTGAAAATCGGATAGGAATGTTTCTAACATGGAAGGGGGGATTAGTGGATGTGTACTATGACACATGGCGTCAGCTATGGAATTTAGTTTTTGCACACGAACTTGGTTTGGGGTAGAGCTTGTTGACATAAGTTTTTGTTGAGCATGGACAAAATCATCTTGGTCTGGTCATTTTTTCCATCTTATTTCAAAACTTGTATATTTTTGCTTATGCAAATTTCTGCAATGAGGATAAGAGATTAGGGCTTTGTTTTGAGGTTCTGGCGTATTGGTTGGCTTGACTTGATTAGGTACTGTGTGCTGTTTAGTTCAGTTTTCTTGGAGGAAGTCGGAATATATCAAAGATGAGTTCTATAAAAATAGAAAAGGTCGCTTTACATGAACACTATTTTTATAGATGCTTGAATATTATAATAGCAAGTTCACTCTTGGCTTAACCAGTGTAATAAACACTGCAATAGTCTCTATCCTAATTTATTTTCAATACTTACCAACTGTCCAGTTTCCTCTCTCTACTTTGGTTGGAAAGCTTTCTGTACTTGCATTATAATTTATTTATTTATTTATTATTATTATTATATTTTTTTTTGCATTTAGGTCGCTGATAATTTGCTTCACGATGCCACTAGCAATCTGGAAACCTTAATATTCTGTTCTCAAACCCTAAGAAGCAAGGTAACTTCGATATTCATTTAATCCACAAAGTTTAAGTGCATGCTTGTTAATATTAGCATATTTTGATTGCTCCTTTAACATCAGGTGGTTCCTTCCTTTCTGCTTTTTAGTTTTTCCCCTTTTAATTCTTGGATGATCAATGATTTTATCCATTTTGTATTCAATCTTGGGTACAACGAGATTTTGAAGAACTGCCCTCTGAAGCCTTTCGACCATTGCGTACTTCCTTAAATGTGAGTGGGCTTTCGTATATACTTGTAATCATTGTTGAAGTTTGGTTTTAATTTCTTATGAATTATTACTGCACTCTTGTATAAATTTAGATCTCTTCTATCTAATAGACAAGCCTTTGAAACTAATTATGATAGTTTCTCTACAGTAGGAATGTAGTCATTCATTTTTGAATATTGCCGTGCTCTGATATTGATTACTGTAATGCTTTTTAAAGATAATTTTAACTCTAGCTGTGCAAGTGGTGTGGATTGCCAGTCAGATTTGCTTTAAAGGTAGTATTCTTATTTGTTTAAACCACCTTTATGGACTCCCAGCATGCTTCTTTTTTTTGCCTCTTCGTGCATTTAGCACTTATCAAGAAGTGAGTGAAGATGACTTGAGACGATCATCAGTGCCCACAATCTTAACTAAATTATAATTAGTTTAATGAGAGCCAAATTAATAGATAGATTTGTCACCTCTATCTATCATTTATCTTGAAAGTTGCATTTTTCCAAGGGGAAACTTGGTTTCGTTCACATGCACAGGAAGACATTGAGTTCAATTTGTTTGCTAGAGAAGTAATTGGATATCACTGTGTAGTTTTGTGGTTTGTAATTCAGATTTTTGACTCCTGTAATAGGTATTTTAGTTTTTAAGTTTTATGCTTCATGTGAAATGATTCTCGATGTTTTGTGCCTGATGCGTGTGCTTGCCAACATAGTTTTAACTGTTTGCTTATACTGTCTATGGAATTTAATCGCAGACCTTGTTAAAAAAATTTCATAGAGGCCCCCCTAAAGTCAGGACTCAGGTATTACTAAGAAAGTTCTACATAAGCCCTTGTAATGTTACATTTTGATGCCAAGATGATATGGATGTCATTTGGTTGGCTTGTAGATTAGCATTGCTGTGGCTGCCTTGGCTGTACAAGTTCCTCCTGAGGATTGGGGGGATGGTGGTATTGTAAATTGGCTCAAGGATGAGATGACTTCACATCCAGAATATATTCCAGGATTTCTGGAGCTGCTTACAGTTTTACCAGAGGTACACCAGTTACTTTTTTGCATTTTCTGATTTACTTTATTTTCTTATCCGTGCTTTAGGGATGCATAGTAAGCTTAGTTGCATAGGCTTTGGATTTTACCCCGAAATAACCTTATCAACAACGTGACACAACATGAGAGAGGGAAGCAAACTACCTACAATTAACTCTTTGCCAAAGAGAGAGAGAGAGATGTGATTCTGGAGTGCTTGATCAATGGCATTCTCTCCTACCCGTAACAATTTGGGTCAAGCTCAAGAATAGAGACAAGAAAGGATATATGTCTGTCTTCATTTCCCTTACCTCCTATTGAACTTAAAAAAATATCAAGAGAAAAAAAAAGGTAGATTTGCTAGGTAAGACTTTGCAGTCTACACGCCTCCAGGACTCTCCCTCTGGTCATAACTAGTAAGGTCCATATTCTTTTTAAAAGACCCATGTTTTTAACTGATAAACCCCACATGTTTTCAAGTTAAAGGTCATATTCTAAAATTAACACCTATCTACACTTAAAAATAGTTACTCATTCACTTAAGGAAGACTTTGAAAATAGTTAGTATTTGATTTAGTAACAGCAACAAGGAAATGAGGAGGGTGAAGAAGCTTAAATTATTACTCCTGAAATTTTTTTAATATAAATATTACATCTGAAGGATGTTTATTCCTAAAGTACTTACATGTATCTTTGTCCAAAACTTGGGGCACTTTTAAGCAGAGTATCTCTATTCTAAAATTTGAAATTAATTGTCTGTTACCTATGCCCTCACCCATGCCTGGCACACTTACTTGAGTCTGAGCAACATAGTAAGAAAAACTATGGATATGTTGTCCGCACAAACCTTAATTGCAGTTATCAGTTCCAAGTGAAATGTGATTGGCTGAAAATCACTATTCACAAAAGGGTTAATAGTCTAAGGTCCGCATAGAGGCAATTCAAGGGAGTGGCGTTTTATCAGTTTTTTTTTTTGCAAAATGCTTTCATGCATTCGTTATCAAAGAACAGGTAAAAATACTGTTCTTATCATAAAAAACTAATTTTCAACTTTCTCTAGTTTACAGTTGAACAAATAAAACAAGCCTTTCACCAGGGACACCCCCCATCACCCAAAAGAAAGATGAATTCTTGTTTGGATATCTCAACCATAAGCAATTTACTAATGATTTTAATAAGTTTTAAGCAGTAATGTTTTCTTTTTCTTTTTTGTGAGTTATAGCCTGATCTAAAGAAAGTACTGCTTTCTTATCAGAAAGATCTGAAGGATAGAAATGTCTGGCTAGGTATGATTTTAGAAGCATAGCTTGTTTCTTTTTGGAGGGATACTTTTTTGCTTTATAGCTCAATTTCTCTTTGTTGTTTGGTGAACCTTTAGGCTCTTTCCTGTCGTGATTGTGAGAAGGATGCTGTATCACTATTACAAAATATTAAAATGTGTCAGTCACCCACATCTTTTGTGAATGGTTATAATCACCTTGTTTGTGGGAAAATGGGTCTTGCTATATTCATTACATTGCTGATGCCTCTTCTTTCCTGTTTTTGTTTTCATTCTTTTCAGGAAGTATTCAACTACAAGATAGCTGCTCGTCCAGAAAGACGCCGCCAATTTGAGAAAGAGCTCACTTCTCAAATAGAAGTCGCTCTTAATATTTTGACAGCTTGCTTGAAAATAAGTGAGCTAAAGGAGCAGGTGAAAACTGTCTTATGCTGTATTCTTCCATTTCTACTGCTTTTAAGCATAACAAATTTATTATGCAAACTCGCCATTAATAGATACTGTTTTGAAATGGTCATTTCTCAATTATGGTTCCACTTAAGGGCGTAAGTTGTTGATAGGCATGCTTGCAAATTCTTTTGGGATGTATCAAGTATTGTTAATCAAAACAAGGCCCATCTTTTATCAGCTTTCATTTTTTTGGGTTTCTGGTGATGAATCAAGTTTCTGCTAATATGCATGTGCAAAAGTATTTAATGAGTTTCATGCCGTAGTTTGCCTATAGATGCACTAGTCGGGAAGAGTGATTAAATTAATGTACTGAGAGAGGAGGGGGAGAGGTAAACTAAAAAAGATTCCTTATCCTCAATAGGTGCCGCTTTCACATTCCCATAATGTACTTGTCTTTGAACCTAATCCCATTCCTGTGTTTACATGCATCCATCTTAAAATCCTCATCTCAGTTATGTTCATTTTATGTATATTTTGTGTTTCTTAACCATCCAGTGCTGATTACCACAGCAAATAGCCTGTCTACTTGTAATTTATATTCCCTCAGTCCATAATTAGTGTCCTCTATGCTTCACTGAACATGTTCTAATTTATTTTTTAAATTAATATATATATATATATTTATTTATTTATTCTCATTCAAATAGTAGATTTTTTAATGTTCTAGAAGTTGAGGACGAGGTATACTCCTTTCTAACTTTCAGATTATAATTAAATTAAAACGTGGTTTGTAACACACAGAGGACACTTAATTTGGTACTGAGGGAGTAAACTTACCCTTCAGCTTAGTAGGGATTTTTTGATAGCATTGCACCTGTTGTGCTTTTCTATTTAAACCACCATGCATCGGTGCAAATAAGATGTCTCATTTTTTTAAATTTAAATTACTTTAGTTTATTTCTGATTTTTTCTTGAAGATTGGATATACAATGGGTGAGATATAAATGGTTTCTTGTCCATGATTGATCTTGTTGGAATAAGAATATGATTATTAATATGGGGAACATTATTGCAATAGTTTTGCATCCCATGGAATAAAAAACATCAACTTTTTGAAATCCATTTTCATGTATTTCACCATGCAGAACCTCATTTCTGATGAGATGGTTGCATTATCTCTAAGCCTTGTCAATGTGATTTTCCATTATTCATTCGGTAAAATCTTTGAGGTCATTCCATATAGTTATTCTTTTTGTGTCGGGCCACATTATTTTTTTGTTCCTTGTAGAAGCTGCCTGACAAGCTTCTAAGAGCAGACCTAAAAGAGCAGAATAAAGGCTTTTCTCCCATTTCATTTTTTCATTAGCATGTTTCTTATCTAGCTTTTGTTTTTAGTATATTAGTGGTATATAAAATATCTGCTCTGAATGGTGTCTTAATTGGGGCCATTTTTTCCTTTCTTCAGGTTCTTGAGGCATTTGCTTCTTGGCTTCGACTAAGGCATGGGTACGTGTTTCCTTATATTTATGTTTTTTTTCTGGGGCATGCATATGTTTTGTTAAGTAATGCTGTTATTGATTTTGAATCAGTACAAATTGTATTGTGAAATCTGATTAGTAGTCTAAAATGGTGCTTGGTAAGAGAATGATTTTAGAAATTCTAGCAAGAGATCTAGTAGTCAAATTATTTGAAATTTGTATAATGTCATATTGTTCACCTGAAAAGGCATACCTATTGTTTTATTGTGAGAAAAGATCAGAACATTCCCATCTGGATGTCCAAGAAAATTTTATGCATGATATGCCATGTTGCTTTTATGTGAGGTCATAATCTGCAAGTAGCCAGCAAATTAACTGCATGTTTGGACTGAGGGAAGTGAGAGTGGATAAAAGAGAAATGAAAGTGAGAGAGGAATCCTATTTTCTTTGTTTCAGAGAGGAGTTGAAATAGGGTGAAAATTTTAGCCCAGGGCCACATAAATCGATTTCTGTTAAATGAGAAGAAAGTGGAGTTTATGCAGCTTGAATTTTTTGTTATGTACGTAGCTTCAAAAAAGTTGTAGAGTTATGTTATCACATACTGAGTTATCTTTCGTTCATTTGTTATCAATAGATTTTAAGTTTCTGATTTGGTCTCCCTCCATTTTCAAACCAATCCAAACAAGGGGTAGGAAATTATGATATCTCTTGAACTTTCAGTCCCTTTTGTTTCTTCTTACTTTCATTCTTCCCGTAACTTTTTTTCCTTAAACAAACTGCCAACGTTCCTTTTATTCCAATGTTGTTTATTTGATGATGCTGATTTATCACTAAGTTTGTGTTTGTTGACACCATCTTGCTGTCAGTATATTATTACCAACTTGTTCTGTAATTTGGCCCTCTGCGAGCACTAAAATTTTTATGGTTATTTTAACTTCTGTTGGGTTCAGGATCCCTGGTTCCTTGCTTGCCTGTCATCCATTGGTGCATACAGCTCTATCAAGTTTGAATTCTGAGATACTTTCAGAGGCAGCTGTAAATGGTATTGCAGTTGAAACCAGCTATATTGTTCAAAATTATTTTGGTAGTTTGTGTAATTTCATATTGATGACGTTTCATCAATTTTTTTTTAATTTCTGTAAAGTTCTTAAAATTTTTGGAACATAATTGATGTTATCCTGCTCTTGAGCCATAATAAGGGCATGACTGTATTTACCCTGTTGCATCTGTGCTTCCTATATTTTATTTGTTCTGTATCTGCAACACCTACGTATTAAATCTGTATCTCTTTATCTATCCAACCCACTTGTCCCCCCCTCTTAAAGCTGGATGATTTACATATTTAATTACTTTTTTTAATTCTTTTCCCAGAATTTCAGGAAGATGCTGTTATTATTTAATGAAATCTTTTGCATGTCAATCATACATCTTTTCTTCATCTTCACAAGTGTGGTTGGCAGCCAGAACAGTTGTAATATGTAGAGGACTAGAGGATATGTAGGTGTGTTTGGAGTCCTGGACTCAGTCTTCTACTTTCCCTGATTTGTGCAGTCATATCAGAATTAATACATTACACAACAGCTGGAAACTCTGGTGGTATTCCTGTACAGATGCCTTTAATTCAAGTGATTGTGCCTCAAGTCATGAGTCTAAAGGAGCAACTCAGAGATCCTTCAAAGGTATTGCATTCATAAAGTTTCTTGTGGCTGTTGCGGTTATTTATCTCAATGAGTGATGATATTGTATCATAATAGATGTGCTAAACAAGTAACTTAAAAACAATGTTCTCCTATTAAAGTGGTGTGTGGTTCATTTGAATTCACTCGTTCTCTTTCCTTGCTGGGGTGGGTAGGCCTTGAGTTGTAGCATCGCACTCTACAGAGGGTTCAAAACTCAAAGTTGGTGCCTATTTACTTGTGATTTTTATTGAAATGCTTTTGAATACATTTCTCAAAATTAATAATCTTGGGATATTGATGGTTTGTTGGTTATTGAGTAGTTATTCATATTCCCTTATGCAGTTTTTAAAGAAAAACATGTTATTCAAATGCATTCAATTTCATAAAAATAAATGAATTTATCAAACAAATTTGGATTTTTGAGAAATGGTGGATGTGTTGTTCAAGAAGTGTACTATGGGAGGGGATCAGAGATAATTGTTAATATACAGTTAAGCAAGAGAAATGATATAAAGTAAGGAAATTTTCAGGTAATACATGAACCGAAATGCATGTGTGCGTGCATGTTTGTTTGTTTATATACATACTTTATTTTTATAATTATGCTTTTAATGTGTTTTACCAAAATGATTAATTTTTTACTATAAGTTGGTGGGGATTACCACAGATCTGAATGAGTCATGTTCTATTCAAATGATGCATTATAAGATTAAGATAATTAGCAACTGTTTTTCCCCAACACGCATAACATTTTGTTTGGAATAATATGAAGATGATGATCAAAATGATCTATATTTGCTAATTGATAAATGGCTTACATCCAATGGATGGGAATTCTAGGTGAGTTGGTGTGAATCAATCATTTGCTGACATGGTTCTAAGTTTTTGCCTTTGGAGGAAGTTGGCTCCTGAAAATTTCATATTACAAGGAGCTGCATACTTGTGCCAGCAATTCTGGGATAATATTCATACTTGCATTTTATTTGGTGGAGATGCTCCACCACCCATTGCACCATGAAGATGTTCTAGGCTTGAATTTTTATGTCCTTTCATTAGTGGATTTTAACTTGGAGACTTGGAGTTACTATTTCAACATATTTGCACACATGGTCTTGGTGAGAACAATGTAGCAAATTGTTTATTGTTATTTAAACATGGTTTTTCTTTTAGGATGAAGAAGATGTGAAGGCCATTGCTAGATTATTTGCAGACATGGGTGATTCATATGTCGAGCTGATTGCAACTGGTATAAACTTTTCCTATCAATAGTAGCCTATTCAAGGTTTTTGTTTGTTTGTTTATCGTAAGGTGTAACTATTTTTGCTTCTTTCTGTCCACTTTTTTTCGAATCATTACAGAGTGCTTTTGGTTGACTAACGAAGCCTGTTTTGTATGTGATCTTTCTCTTTTTCTGTTGATTAGCATTTTTGGAAATTTACCTCTCGTTTGCAGGTTCTAATGAGTCAATGATGATAGTAAATGCATTGTTAGAAGTTGCTTCACACCCAGAATATGACATTGCTTCAATGACATTTAATTTCTGGCACAGTCTTCAACATTTCTTGACTAAGAGGTGAATCCTTGTGGAGTTCTATTGCATTAGCTGCATCCCTTTGTAAAGGAAGTTTGAATATGATGATTCTATTCTACCAGGGATTCCTATACTTCATTTGGTAATGAAGCATCCATTGAAGCTGAGAGTAGGAGGAGGCTGCAAGTTTTTCGGTCACCCTATGAGTCCCTTGTGTCCCTGGTGAGTTTTCTGGTTTAGATTTTCAGAGCCTCAATATTAGTGCTATCAATTGTGAAATAACTTGAAGTAGTGGTGCATGTTTGCATACTATAAGAAGTTTCTATCCCTAAAATATACATGAAGTGGAAACAATTTTTGGGTACCAGTGTGTGATTTTGTACCCTAAGAAGATTCTATCTCCAAAAAATGCTTTGCTACTTTGGATGGTACTGCTGATTTATGCTCTCCTCCTTTGTCATTATTTCTCTTATTTGAATCGATTTGGTGGGATTGTTAACAGCATGCAACGGAATGTATTTCTAGTGTAGTTGTGTCTAATGAAGAGAAGCTCATTCATGATTGATGTTTGACCAAAGCATGCTCATAGAAATTTATTGTATGGACTATGCAGTGTTGGAGCTGTACTGCTCATACTTTAGCTATCAATGTAGCATGTGACATGGTAGTTATGTTGATAGCAGTATTTAGCCTCGCTCACCCATCGTATACTATGAATACACTGCCAATTCTGTATAAATCAATAGTCACAATTTGATATAGCATATAGGTTTTGCTTTCTTAAAAATGGAGGCTGCATTAACATAATAATGAAAATACATTCGTTTTGTTATTCATTCCAAGTCCTTTTGAGAACTTAGAGTTGCCACATTAACAAACTTAAAGAGGTCTTTTTCTTTGTTTATTGCTTATTTGCTTCCAACCGCAGCATTTGCAATCTTCATGATACCTTGGTCCATATCAATTTCCTTTTGGCTGTCAAGTTTGGTTTTGTCTCTGTCAATAAATTTTTACTTATGAATAGTGGAAAATTTATTGCTCTGCTTTTGTTCTCTCAAGTTTTCATGGCTAGTTGAAGGGAATGAAAATTCGTTTATGGTTTTCTTAAGTAAAAGCATGCATATGAATAAATAATCATTTTCCTTCTTGTATGTTGTTTCATAAAAAATCTTAAAGAGCTATGGCTTATCATCACAGGTTAGCTCTCGAGTTCAATATCCTCCAGATTATCAAACCCTGTCAGTTGAAGATCTCAAGGAATTCAAACAGACTAGATATGGTAATGATTGGCTGTTTGATATTGGATATTGTTTTGCTTTTCCTGTCATAAGCATTCTGGAGAATACTTTAGTGTTGTTTTTGATATTTCAAAACTCATCAAGCATACAAAAGGCATGGAAAGGTAATTTAATGTTGATTGTATTTCACTGCAACAACAGCATTTCCCAAAGACATTACTTAAGACATTTTAAACTGGAAACCAGTGTCTTGTACCTTTTAGGTTACTAAGACATAAAACTGTAAATATCTCATCATTCCTTTTGCTTTCTGACTAGGTTATGCTGTCAGATGTTTGATAGTTTAGTCTTAGATGACTAAAAAGATCAGTAATAAATGATTATTTTGGAAGAAGTGTGAAAACACTGGTTAACTTCGTAGTATGTTGGTACTCTTGAGGAATTAGATTTTTGTTTTTGGAAAAACATGAGTTTTGGAATTTTTTTAAAGGAAAATAGATTGATGAGGCGACTGGTTTATATAATTAGTTTGAGTTCAGAAACTCTGGTAATAATAGAAATCAGACTAAAACAGATTGATGAGGTGACTGGTTTATATAGTTGATTCCAATGAGTTTGGTAGAGGGACTTGCATGAGTTCTTTGATAGAAATTATGAGTTTTCCAGAAATGTTTTCTTCAAAACAGGAAACTTCTGAAAATGCCTTTGCTAACTGAAAATAAAAATTGTTTCCTTGGAAATACATGCTTTTTAATTCTCCAGTTTTCTAGAAAACTGGAAAACACCAAATTAGTTGTACTCCAAATTCTCCACTATATAAATAAGGGCCTTGTTTGGTTCATATAATGGTTCATGGTCATTCCTTTTATTATTTTCAATTAAATCAAACAAGGCCCTTGATTTCTATTTTGGAAAATTCATATATAATAAACATGTTTCCTTAATTTTCCATGGAAAAAACTTTTTAGAATGAATAAGAAAACTAGAGCTTGAAACAAAAAGGCTATTTTTGGAAAGTAAACACAACCTTAACCTCTAAACTTTTCTGTATCAGATTCTCTGATTTTCCATATATATATATATATTTCATTTGTGATTCTGTCAAATTTATCTGTTGAGAGCTTTGGATCTATGGCTTGTACTGGCATGCTGTGCATCATGAAAATAATAGGTGATAAAAGCAGCATAAATTCTGAATGATGGTAATATAAAAGTTAGTTGAATCATAGTTCTTGCTTGGGTAGGGGGGCATATTTTGTTGGCAGAGTTTCTGCAGGATATACCTTTGTGGACTGGCACAAACAATGCAGTCAAGGGAAAAGTAGTTTAGGAAAATGTGGAGGTCCCTGTATGTACATGATGTGGAAATTGCATACAAATATTATTGTGAGTAATTGACTGGTACACTGGCTCATGTATCTCTTTCCTTTCTGACAGTCATTTGTCTGGTTGTTGGTGTTTTTATCTATAATCATTAAATTGTCTTTTAACTTTTGATCAGTCACTTTCCCCTTATTTGATCAAACAAACTCTTCTTGGCACAATCCAATGGTTGCTTTTAGTTTCAGGCAACAATTTGAATCAAAATATTGTTAAAAATTTTTTGTTTGCTCATTGGCATGTCCATCACTCAATTGGATAATTTTTTCCCCCTGTTGCTATAGTTTTCGAACTTGTTCATTGATTGCACTATTGTTAGTATCTTTCAATTGCTGATTTGTTATCTGCCTCTTTTTTTTTCTTTTTTTTTTCAATTTGCCTGTTTTATATTTTACATTTATGAGCCCGGATACCCTTCTACAACACTAACAAAATCTGTGACCATGCTAGCTGTCGCGGATGTGTTAATTGACGCAG
>Ga0307515_10008836_pt1 | contig 19560 bp, 14 predicted proteins | sample 17_EM_MG_FD_194513 | JGI IMG/M metagenome (GOLD analysis project Ga0307515, IMG submission 194513) | Populus trichocarpa ectomycorrhiza microbial communities from riparian zone in the Pacific Northwest, United States - 17_EM | ecosystem: Host-associated > Plants > Roots > Unclassified | place... | reverse complement strand
TCATTATTTTCCTGGTTATTTTTTTAACATAACCAAAAAAAATCAGTAAAATTGAACACCCATCTAATATTAAAATATTTTTTTATCACTGGTGATAGCATATGATGGGTTAACTTTTTTTATTATAAAAATCTTCTTAAATCAAATAGGAATGACGAACATACTAGATTCAAGATACTTGAACTTGACTGTCAGTGAAATTCAAAGTAATATGGATCTGGTAAACATGCTAACTCAGGGCATCTGGACTTGATAGCTAGTCACGTCCATTATATTTGGACTTGGCAATCAGTTAAGTCCAATATAACATGAGTCTGGAAACATGTTAAACTCAATGCACTTGGACTTAGCAGCGAGTCATGTTCATTGCACTTGAACTTAACAGTTAGACAAGTCCAAGATAATACGAGTTTGACAAACATGTCAGACTCAGGGTAATTGGACTTGAAATTTAGTTAAGTTCAAGGTAATGTAGGTCTGACAAGCATGACATGGACAGTCAGTCAAGTATAAGGTAACGTGGATGTGACAAGCATGTCAAATCCAAATCGTTTAGACTTGACAATTAGCCAAGCCCAAAATAATATGGCCCTGACAAACATGTCAAACCTAAAATACTTGGACTTGATAGTCAGTCAAGTCCAAAGTAACATGGATTTGAAAAACATGCCAAACCCAAAAAACTCAGACATTATTAATTTTCAAGGCTTTATGTTTGATCCTAAACAATCCTCTATAATACAAGTGTTAAAGACATAAGAAATTGCTATGCCTTTCCATCTAAAATAATTTTTCATATCGAGGTAATGATTCTCTCATGCTTATAAGTGTATACAAGGTCTCTTAAGAGACAAACCTTACTTATTATCTCATTAATGACGTGTAAGAGATAATTTAATTCCCATTAAAGTAGAGGAATTTCAAGCTCTTTCTTCTTATGAAAATAACAAGGTTTAAAGGGTATAAATACCCCATAAACTATCCAGGTAAAATGTTTAAAACTTTTTATTTCCTAATATAAAAATATTTAGATTTCTGAGCATCAATAAAATTAAAACTCAAGAATAAACATCTTTGTTCATGAAATTTAAGACTCTTTTAAGTTATTTAATATATTTTTTATAAATATACTAACTTTATCATCGAAGAAGAGTCTTTAAACCCCTCGATTGAGACTGTTTTTACAAGTATTTAAATTTTTTATTGTAAACCTAAAGCTCCTTAGATTAAAGAGAAGAAGTTTAAGTATTAAACATTGATTAACCACTGTCCTAAACACTAAATATTTATTTATATTGGATTTTAAGACATCATCACAGCATGTAATATGTAGAAAATAAAATGACAACACAACTTAGAAGTATCATATTGAAAGGAAATAAAGTTCAATGAGCAAAATAAAAAGAAGTTAAAATTAAAGGGATCTAGAAGGAAAATCCACCAAACGAACAACGCTATAAACGGTGAATAACGAGCCGATATAAAGGAGCAGCACAGTGAGCTGTTAATCCTTGTTTAATGTTACTGTTAATTATTATAAAATATAAAATGAAAACGCTGGAAATTAAATTTACAATCGAAGACTGGAGAGCCGTGAGAGGACAAATGAAAAAGGTATCTCACCTAATAATAAATTTACATCGGCAGTTGAGCCATGAGTCAATGCAAACCGATAGTACAATATTTGGCTGCCACGCCGAAAAGACACTGCCAACGTCAGCAGAATCCACGAAAATGTTTTTTTAATTTTTCTCGTACTCACTCGCGAAAACTCACAAATCCCCGCGAGCTGTCGCGCAATCATTTGCGAAATTTTTTTGAACAGGTCACATAACTCCACGCCACCCCCGCTCGCTACTCCTGCACGCAGCAAATCCCATCCCGGACTTGTACACAAACTCCAAAACATGATATTTATAACCGTTTCAAATCCGCTCTTCTTGTATCTAACAACCACCTGAACCATTTGTCACTGCAAATTGAAGACCAATCTCCTTCCTCTCCCTCTCTGTAAACAGTTCAAAGTCATCACCCTTTACCGATTACTAGACTAGAAACCCTAGCTTAGTATAATCAGTGCCAAGTTCCCTGTTCCTTTCAATTTCTAGTCAAGGTAAGTCAATTTGTTTTAACTATGCCTTTTTTTTAGTGATTTCATGGTTCGGGGGCTGAATTATGTGGTTTTGTTGTTGTTTTTAATAGTTTTTTGTGCTAATGGAGATGGATTCGATGGCTAGCTGCAAGGTAACTAGTAATTTACTAGTTTAGTATGATCATCACTGTGTTTGCTTTTGTTTTTAGCTTGGATTAAGTGTGGTTTGTTTGAATGTTAATTCTGAGCTGACAAATATTTGTGATGGAAATGAATTTTATTTTGTTATTTTATACATGCGTGTGTGTATGTGTATGTGTGAATGTATGCACGCATGTAAGTGTGTTAATGATGTTTATATGCTTAACTTGTAGGAAAAGTTGGCATATTTTAGAATTAAAGAGCTTAAGGATATTTTATCTCTGTTGGGTCTTTCAAAGCAAGGGAAGAAGCAGGTATTCTGCCTTTCTCTGGTCATTTTTTTTTTTGCCTTTATTCTGTAACTGTTTGTGCAAAGATTTGCAGGTTTTTTATTCTATGAAAATTTTATTTTATCTCTTACTTGTTGGCTCAATAATTATTCATGGTCTCTTTTTTTTCCTGCATTTTTAATCACGATTGTTTTCTCTGGTATTTATTTTTCTTTTTGTGCAGGATCTAATGGACAGAGTTATAGGTTTGCTCTCGGACGGTGAAAGTGAGTTACCATAGAATTTTGTTGTCTTCAATAGAATGTTATTGTTCACCTTTGGTACTGATAGTCAAGACCCGTGTCCATCAACAGGGGAATCAGCCTGTAGGTTTTGTCTATTTTGTTCTCCAGATGTGTTTTATGTGCCTTTGTAGGAAATTGAATAATCCCTTCTATTGTCAAGAATTGGTTCTCTCTTGTTTAGAATCAAAGTCATAACTCTTTGTTTACATGCCTTGACAGAGTTTAACTCAACTTGATAAATGTTGCTATATATGGGTGAAAACTTTGTGCAGTTTGCTCTGCTCGCCGCTTAGCAAGGAAAAAGCAGATTGGAAAGGAAGCTGTAGTGAAAATAATTGATGATGCTTACAGGTGCTTTTTTCTATTTTCATGTCATGTTCATGAAATCCTGACAGTTGTTCTGTAGCGTGTCTTCGAAAACTATATTTTACCCGTCTACTTACTGGAAAATAGTATTGTTTCCCCTTATTTTTTGTTCACATGTTGTGTGTTAAACCAATTATTTTACCCAGAAAAATGCAGATAATGGATGCATCAGATTTAGCAGCCAAGGCTCCAAGTGGCTTAGATATTACGAGTGTCACAGAAGAAGTTGAAGATTTCATTACTCCGGGGAAGACGATTCGTTGTCCTTGTGGAAGTTCGCTGCCTACCGAGTTCATGATACAGGTCAGGTCAAACATGGTGGTCATATTCTATTCTGGGTTGGATGAACTGTGGAAGAACTCTGTAGTCATACTTCATTTTAGATTTAGTTCTTTGTTATTATCTTTGAGCTTTAGCAGGAAGAGAAAGTAACTCTGAAGTTGAATGTCTTACACTTAACCTTAGGATCGGAGCATTTGCAATGCCTGATTATTTTATTACTGCTTCCCTTGTAAAAATGTGGAGTCTTGTTTCGAATTCTCACCGAGGCCTTTTCTATTTGCAGTGTATAGATTCAAAATGTCAAGTACAGCAACATATTAGTTGTGTCATTTTTACAGAGATCCCTATGGAGAGTGAACATCCACCTGTATTTTACTGTGAAACATGTCGAATTGAACGAGCAGATCCGTATGTATTTTATAACTATCATTTTGTACAGTCATATATGTATATTCCGAAGGAATCATGTCTAATTAGTCCGTTAGTTACGGGCTTCATCATTTTTTCCTCTTATGCATGCTTAGTGTCTTCAAATATGTATGTACATGTAAATGACTTTGGGTCCACAGTGGGTGTTCTACCCTATATTTGTGTATCATAAGATCATGATTGTTCTGTATATTGATGTGACTTTGAACTTGTTATATTTAATTATTGCTTTCTACGTTTCTAAACTAAATAGTAGTACTGAGATAGAATGTGAAGTGAATATACTCTTTATTTTCACCTAGCAAAAAGTGTCTCCATTTTCACAGAACAAAATGGTATAATAAAACCAAAAAGGTATGCAAACTATTATTTCAGGCATGTGTGCCTTTGCATATATTATCAGCTTTAAGCCAAGTGTTTGGATGTCACAAGACCGAGATTTGTTCAGGTGCTGTTTTCACTCGTGACATGATAATTTTCCATGAGAAATTCCTCGTGGACCACTGATCTTCTTTTTGTGGGTCTTTGCATGTTCCACATGCATGTTTAGTTTCATATAAATGTATATCTACAGAGGCACATTCACATACATGTATGAATCTACTTATAAGTGATATAACCAAAAATGAGTAATGATTTGTGTGTTTTATGGCTGCTTTTTATTCGAGGATTTTAAAGAACTTCAACTTTAGAAGTGAGTCTAAACATCTGATACAAATATTTAGCAGTGGTGACTATAAAGAAAGAACATACTTTGAGTTGGTCAGAATGCCCAACAAACTCCATTTTAATATTGTGCATTTCAGATTTAGTGTGAATGATTGTATTGGATATGCCAATGGACCTTGTTACTTTATATTAGTTTTTGGTTGTAGAATTGAGTTTGCTCAGTAGAGAAAATTAGAATGCAGCTAGTTTATATGCTTATTGAATCAGTGTTGACTGAAGTTCACCCGTCATGTTACCTCTTTCCAGCAATTGATGAAGTGGATCCTCATTTTATTGTTTGTTTGGCCATACTGATTCCTTTGTAAGAATTGATGCATGACCATTATCCGTAGGTGCTATGGATTAATGTTGATGATTCATGTTTGTTTCCAACCTTTTACATTCGTTTTCTTTAGATATGATTTGCAAACAAAGGGTACTACTATTTAACATTTTCCTGTGGACAGGTTCTGGGTTACTGTGGCACATTTATTATTTCCTGTGAAGTTACCGAGTTCAAATATTTCAATAGATGGGTGAGTTCCCTCCCTCCTTCCCTCTCCCTCAACAACTTTAGAATAAAGTGCTGCAACTATGGAGAGGGATTGGTAATGGGGGAAAATTATGTTATCCAATCACTAATCAAAGAAACATTAGAGGGAAAATAATAGGAAGTTCACTTAAGCCTAGCACTTTACAAAAAATAATGAGCCATGGAATTGATTTTATTAGCATTATCACTATAATTTTGCAATGCTGTTTTTTTGGTCATGGCTTTTTTTTTTCACATGCCATTTTTACCTCCCTTGTTTTCTCAGTTTATTCGTTCATGTGTTTTTGCAATCTATTATATTCTGATCTTTTTCAATGTTCTTCAGTAATAACACATTGCAGAATGTGGAAACAACATTTCAGTTGACAAGATCAGATCAACACCTACTAAAGAATTGTGAATATGACGCTCAGGTTGGTTTTTTTTGAATGGTGTATTGATTTCAGAATGTTCACTATTGAAAAAAAAGGGGTCGTGCGTCCAGAGTTCTTTGCATACAGATAAATTTACACTCTGAAGCTATTTTCATGTAGGCTTGGTGCATGCTTCTCAACGATAAAGTTTTGTTTAGGATGCAGTGGCCACTGTATGCAGATTTACAGGTTAATGGTATGCAAACTTGATCCTTTTCCATTATGCATTAATTGGCACACCAGCACTTCATGACCTTTCTCAGGTGTTATAGAATCATCAGTATGAGCTGAACAGTTTCTTTTGTTACACTAATTTATGCGGGTGAAACTTTGGTTAAGCATCAGGGCTGTCCTCAAGGCTGGCTTATAATGTTTAATAACTGAATAATGGCTAGGCTTTCCTTGGCCATGAAGTGGGCGAATTGCATGGTGCTGTTGCAACCCATGAGGGTTCTCTCTTGGATAGAATCCTTAGACTAACAAGTGTTATATCATAAACAATAACTGATAAACGTGGATGCATTACATAAGGAACTTATTATCGTGATAGGGTTTATCAGGCACAGCACCTTGGCTCAAACAAATAATTTTGGTTAGGTTAAGGTCATAAGGTGGCTAGTGAATGATTATGCATTTATTTAACAGAGAAGATTTAGTACCTTTCACAATAACTTGGTCTGCTAAGCTTGCTGCCTAAGGAACCCTTCAAAGGGTCTGATATTCTCTATGCAAAAGAGGCCAAATAGGTGTTTTGGGAATGTTTGCTGAGTATGCCCATTGCTCGGACTCAAGCGAGTGGGTTTATTTTGTATTAATCTGCTGGCTGACAAGCCTATAGAGTTGATATCCAGAAGTCTTATGTCTAGGATTTTTTTTTTGCCCTTCTTTCAAACAGCACGCAAAATCCCAGTTGACAATTCTACATTCTTTAAATGCAGGTATGCCTGTGAAAACGCTTAATAGACCGGGATCACAATCTCTGGGTGCCAGTGGCCGTGATGATGGTGCCCTAGTGAGTCTGTTCCCTCTTCTCTTTTCATAAGATGATTTTAAGTGTTAATATCCTACTCAGCATTATTTGTGTCCTTTTTCTAATGTATCTTTGTATTTGATTAGATACAGTGCTTGAGTTAAATTCTTGCATTCATTCATTACATGCATAATTGAACTTAACATTGGTGCTCCTGATATCAGATCAAATCATGCATTGGAGAGGGAATCAATAGAGTTTCTTTATCTGGATGTGATTCTCGTGCTTTCTGCTTTGGCATTAGACTCGTAAAGCGACAAACAGTTGAACAGGTATTCCCACCTTTCTTTCATATGATTTTCTTGTTGGGACAAATGAATTTCTCATCTCTTTGATCGTTATGTCCATTAGAATCAATTTTGTTGGAACATTATATTACTGCCAGCTCTGTTTGCCTGCAAACAAAGTAAAGCAAACCGGTGGCTTCTTAATAAAAATGGTCTCCCTTGAGCTTCTTAATTTTGTTTTGTATATATTTGTTTGCACTCATCTGCTCTTCCTCTCACTCTTAGATCCATTGAAACACTGTGTTCTGAGTTATATGTCACTAAATGATTTTCCTCTACTGGCCAATTTACTACCAAAGGTTCTCAACCTGATTCCTAAAGATGGTGAGCCTTTTGAAGATGCACTTGCTCGTGTTTGTCGTTGCATTGGTGGTGGGATGGGTGCCTCAAACGAAGATAGTGATAGCGATCTGGAGGTGATTGCAGAAGCAATTATAGTTAATCTCCGCTGTCCTGTGAGTAAAGACTTGTCTTTTCTGTATTTCTGTTCCTCGATGTATTTAGCACACGCCATGAAGTTTCATTTGGCCATGATATGGATAATTTTTGTGATTATTTGCAAAAGATTCATTTGTCTTTTGATCTAGCATAATTCCAAGGGTGGGTATCTGGTGCATTCTTTGTGCATGATGTTTGTGTTTTGGTAGGATAACAATTGTTTATAAGAAGTCCTAATATCTTTTTCTGTCTTATCCATTGTTAACATGTCATTATAGTTTGTAACTATGGCACACAAAATTGGTTCAATGAGAAGACCATTTCTATTAAAATTGTTGATTGAGAATAACATACATTTCATTTTACATTTTTTTCTTGTGGTTTGGGGTCCATCAGTATTTTTTTTTTACTGAACTTGTCTATATGGTAGATGAGTGGCTCTAGAATGAAGATTGCTGGCAGATTTAAACCTTGTGTTCACATGGGCTGTTTTGATCTTGAAACTTTTGTGAAACTAAATCAACGCTCGCGCAAGGCAAGTGATCTATCATACATGCATTATGATTTGTGCTTTGTATTTAATTCACGAGTTTATACATCTAAGTAAGAGGTGTTCTGCAATTGCAGTGGCAGTGTCCCATTTGTCTTAAGAACTACTCCTTGGAGGATATTGTCATTGATCCTTACTTCAACCGCATTACGACAATGGTAGTTCCTACACTTAATATCTTAAATTTTTTTGCACTAGTTAAATCACCATCAAAAGATTAACAAGAGCAATTGTATGTATGCTTATTGGTATAGATGGGTCATTGTGAAGAAGACATAACTGATATTGAGGTGAAACCTGATGGTTCCTGGACTGCAAAGACCAAAGTTGAGATTGGTGATCTTGGGCAATGGCATTTTCCCGATGGTTCTCTTTGTGCTTTTATGGATGAAGTTACTTCCTGTTATGAAATCTCAAGGCAGATTGAGAAGGGAGATGGCTTGAAAGCACATGGTAGTCCTGAAATCGGAATTAAGAGTAATTTCGGTGGAATGATGCAAGGAAGAAAACATCAGCTTGCTTTTTGTTCCTCGAAGAATCAAATTGAGGGAAATTTTGTGAATCAAGGGCAAAGGACAAAAACAATGAGCAGTAGCATCACTGGAAGTAGCAAATACGAAGAGGACCCAAGTATAAACCAGGATTACAGTGGGCATGTTGAAATATCTCCCAGTAATGTCAATGAGATCAACTCTATTTGTCATTATTTTGACCCAACACTTGCAATAAACAATGGTAGTTTTGTGCCATCAGGGAATGCTGACATCATTGTTCTTAGCGATTCTGATGAAGAGAATGTCAATTTAGTTCCTCCTGAAACCGTCTATGATACTTGCCCAGTAGATGGGAGTTGTTCTTCATTGGTTGCCAATCCTGGAATAGCAGACTCATACTTGGAAGATCTAGCACTTGATGCAGGTGCTGATTCTTGTTTTGATCTCTTCGATACAGGTGTGAATGATGTTGGGATGTCCAGCTGGTCCTTTTCTTCTGGTATTCAAGCTGGTGCCCATTTCCAACTATTTAATACGGACTCAGATGTATCAGATGCTTTTATTGATCTGGAGCATTCTTCCATTAGTTGTGCTGCTCCAATGAATGGTAGCACATTGGCATCAACGCCAACTATAACTTCTGGCGGTGAAGTCCCAGATTCTTTGGCCTGTGTTGCCAATGTTGATATGGATGTTGGCTTGGTTGATAATCCAATGAGATTTGTTAGTGAGGACCCCTCATTACAAACATTTCTCCCAACTCAACCTGTGCAGCCTGACTTGGTAATCCAGCCTCCTGTATCTAATCCTGTCCCTACTGAGGATTGGATTTCCCTTAGGCTTGGCAGCACCAATGAGAGTTTTGGCAGTCACACCATGGATCGACCGCACCGTGCTGCCAGAGATGGGGTAGATTTGAGAAACCAGTTAGGATTAAATCAAGGTGCTTGATTGATATTCTTACTTTGTTTTAAGCAATATTTTAGACTAGATGGTAATGCCATTGCTTTATATTCCAACTGATTAAAATCCCTGTTAAATTTCCAACATCTCAGAATTTCTATAATTTTCTCTTTTACAAGTTTGTTTCAAAGATGTTTCTTAGAGGGCGAGATGATTATGGGATCAAGAAAATCTTATCTTTGATTTCTTTAGGGTCCCGAATTGGTATCTATGCCAATTTGTTAAATCATAATTGAATGTGACAATTGAAAAGTCCTCACATGGGGATTCTCATCGTTTTTTTTTTTTTTTTTTTTTTTTTGCCAATGATATTATTAACATATTTTAAGTAAGATCAGGTCATGGGATCTCATGTGGTGCCATATCTGCAATCAAGCTCGTTCTTGAAGTTTCATGAGTGATCATTAACTAGACTTTTAAAACCAGTTACTAATCTGTGAACTTGATCACTTTCCCCTCTTGTAGATGCATTTTGGTCTAAATCAGGATTATGGCAGCAATTGTGTCAACTTGTGCATGCTATATAATTTTGTGAGCTATAATGTAGATGCTTTTGTTTTGTGGTTGTGTGCATGCTCACACACTCATGTATGTTAGATTATTAATCATTTCTGGTTTATGGTAAGGTGTTAACTTTGGGGCCTTTGCAGCTACTTCAGTTGCAGCTCTAAATGATGAAGCTAGGTCTAATGGGAAATATAACAAGAAAATTTCAGATGGCCCTTTCTCATTTCCTCGCCAGCCACGGTCGGTGAGACAACGTGTTTATTCTCAATAGATGTTGACCAACAAGAAGGGCTTGGACTTTGTTTGATTCACCTGGAAGGCTAATAGCTGCCAACACGATTCTCCTTATTCGTGTCATTTAGTCTTTTTTCTAGAGAAGGAAGCAAGTCATTTTTTTCTAGCGTGTGCATGTGAAGCCTATTGGATTGACACTGACGTGCCACGTGATTTTACGGCAGTAACGGATCTGCTTTATTTAATGGTGAGTGTCAATCATATATTTACCATTTTAAATATCGATGTCGACTGATGCATCATGACTTTTAGCTTCTATATTTTATACGCACATGCCTCTGCGTATGTTAATATGTGAACACGTGTGGTGTGTACGTGGTATAAGCTTAATATTGGGTCAAAGTATTATACTTCATAGATGCTAAAATCAAAGATCTGTAATGCTAGGTAAAAGATTTTACAATAGAATGGCTAATATAGCCAAAGAAAAATTGATTATGAGAATTTTGAAATGAAGTGTGCTTCCATTTATTTATTGTTCTTTTACTAGAATTTCTGGCTTTTCATGTTATCTTTCAGCTGGAGTCCTCTGATGATAACCTTGTCTAAAGATGAATAGAATATTGACATTTTGAGAAAATGACTGAAGCTCGAGGCACGTCATAGTTACGCTTCTGACAACCAGCAATAGTTGTGAAATTGTATTGAATAAGAAACCTTCATGTGATGGGATTGAATCTGTTGCTAGTGCTAACAGAATAGTTTGGATGCTTATTAATGTGCCTACTGTCTTTGATAGACTTGTAAAAAAAAGAAGTTTATACAGAGCATCTAATGCTATCCGTCCCCTGCCCCCCTTCTCTCTCTGCTTTTAGGTACCCTATTTTGATCCATTATTCGATCTTGGCGTCGAAGATTTGTCAGGTCAGACACTATCTTGTCTTTGTGAGTTCTTTAACTGCTATTATCAGTCTGAAAAAGGGAATGAAAATTGCATGTCTCTCAGTGTTTGTTAATCCTAGACATTATTGGCAGCCTTCTTTGACAGAAAAAGTAAAACAATAAATCTGCTCTCTTTCAGGGAGTTACAGACAGCTGGAGAAATTTGCTTATATTCTCTGTTTGTGGCTACCAGTGAAGCCATGGGATAAGACAGGATGATGAGTGCTGAGGGGAAAATATTTATTGCTTTACCATGTTGATAGGGTGAAAAAATGGGATAGAAGTTGTGCAGCAAAAAACTTACATTGATCTCCAGATGAATGTGGAAGGAGATGAATAACCAACAGAAAGTGAGGCAGATTGCCCTTCATTGCTTGAATTGGTTAAATTTGATTTCCATATTTGGGAACTGCGACGTTGTAACACTGGAAGGCATGCAATATGATTCCAGGTTATCACTGAACCCAACAGCAAGCAAGCAGACTGCATTGAACAGTGAAAGAGGCCGGTTCATTGCATGGCTAGCAGGTGTGTTTTTTTGAAAAGTCAGTTGTAGGCTTGTATGGGATTTTGTCGGAGGAAGCGAGTGGCCCTTAATATGATTTGTGGGAATTTTGTTCTAACATCTTTCCTTGGGGCTGCATTGATTAGTGAATTTTGCCGTCATGGATATTTATCAGATCATCAAATTTAAATTGTTTGTTTGATAAAAAATGCAGACAAGTTGGGCATTCAGATGATAATTTCTCTGGTAGTTTTGAGGTTGAGCACGGAGAGATGGCAAGAGGGGTTTAACACCAGCCGTGTGCCTTGCAAAAAGAAACACACACACACACACACACAGATATATATATATATATATATATTTTGGTAGATTCAAGGTGGTGAATTATGCAACGTCCATGATTCAGCTATTTTCTTCATCATATGACGATGCTTGTGAAATGAACATTGGCGCAGATGGAGATTATGAAATGCTATAGGCTGAACAATGACATGTAGAGCTGGAGTGTTCTTCTAACCTCCTCTTAAATAGCTGAATTTTGGGCAAGATAAAATTGTAACGCATCTTCTCGAAGCCACCAGTTTTAGATACCATCTAGGTTGGTTTGTGTTATTTTTTGGGATGTTCTTTCTGTGTTTGATTGTTGCGATGGCATGCCTATGTGCTGCAGAACAATCTTTGTAGCTGTAGATACGATTTCGAAGCTTATTTTTCTCTCTGCAGTGTCTGGTTTTCCAAACAGTTGTAATTCGTCCATGCGACTGAATTTGACCGGGATTGGGGAGTACCCTGGAGGTTTTCTCGGTTAATCAGTGCCGCTGTTAAGAAAATTAGAAAAGGAAAAAATTGCATACGCACCATGGGCATCGTGCTAGTAATTACAAAAAAGAGAGAGAGAACCTAAAAGTATAAATAGAATATTTATTTTGTTAATTACCGTTGTCTAATTAAAATTTTGTTATTTGTTTTACTTCTTATTAATCGAAGATTTGTTATATGCTTTTCGGTTTTAATGCTGATTTTAAGAGTGAAGTCGTTTGTTGTTGGTGCCTTGAGTAACTATGCACAAATAGAAGGGCCTCATAAAAAAAATATTTGATGGAGGGCCACATTAAACAAATTAAGTAAGTAGAGGGACACTTGAGCTTGTAAACCCGGTTTTTATATATTCTCAAATTATTGCAATTTGGTCGTGTTGAAAACGAATCGGAACCTCTTATTTACAACGGGCCTTAAAATTATTGGGCTTCAGGTCCAAGTACAGCTGAAGAGTTTGCCCACGCAACAAGTCATCCCAAATAAAGGGGCACATAATAAAACTATCAGAGACTTCACTTGGCTTCACCCCCCTACCACCTCTTCAACACAGGCAGGAAAAGCAGACGGACGCGATCTACTCCAGCAGCAAGCTCGGTCTTTTCTGTTCACGGGTACGTTCCACTTCTTACAATCTACGTGGTTTCTCTCTTTGCATCAATCATTTCAATCTATGAACTTGTTCTTGCTGTATCTCTGATTTTTGCACGAATTAGGTTACCTTCTAAATGTGGTCCGGATGAAGATTAAACTTTTTTTTCAGAGTAGTTTCGTATTTTCATTGGCTTTCAATTTTTTGGATCTGCATCAAAACTGTTAATATTTTTGTTTGTGCGGAACAGGGGCTTGGTTTCAGTATTAATTGATAACAGTTTTGTGTTGATTACACACTGACAGTTTAAGTGTGCCTATAGTTAGCTTAACGCTTCCGCTCAACCCAACCAGTCTGCTAGACATAAACGGTGTTTTTTTCTCCTTTGGCATCTCTACTGAGTACGATTTGAATGTAGGGCTTTAGTCTTGACCTATTAGGGGGATGAGTGCTTTGATTATTACAGACTGGAATTTTAAGTTGGTCGATTAATTAAATTGTTATTTGTTGATTGTTGAGGGAACTAGGGTTTGGTTGGTTAAAGCCTGCATTTGAGATTCATCTGTAGGGGACATGTAGTGCATAATTTGAGGTTTCATTTAGGATTGATGGAAAACAGAGTGGAGGGAGAAAAAATAAAAGTCAGGAAGTGATTGAGCTTCCCTTTAATGCTTGCTTTATGATTTTATTAAAAGTGGGTAACATGGCACATTCATTGCCACACATTCTCACATCTGGAAAGCCTAGCCACTACATCAGGAGTGAAAATACTGCTGCATGTCTCCCTTAATGAGAAGTTGCAAATTTAGAATTAGTGAAAACATGATAAAAAAGTGATTTCGACCATCCCATCTTGCTGAGGCATAATCGCTGCATGATTTTATGTGGGTCCTATTTTTGTTCGTTGAGTTGTTTAACCTGCTTTTAAATTGCAAGTTTGATAACCATGTGTGTATCATCTTAAGCACTTTAACTCCAACAGTAGCATCTGCTACTCATCTCTCTTGGAATGCTGTGCTATCCTCATATGCCCCCAGGTATGGAATAGTAACAGCCTCATTGAACATGAGTTTTTATTTCCCTGGAAATACTGCCAACCATCCTAGTTTTTAAGCTAGTTAGTCTATCTGTTTCTCTATATTGTTTTTGTTAGCCTAATTTTGAAAACTTCCAAGTATAATTTGCGTTCATTGACACCCATTGAGTTTTGAAGTTGGCTGTTTTAAATCAGTGCTTTTCAAAATAGTGATTTTGTGATGTTGTTGGTTTTTCTCTCTTTGACTTTAAGTTGTCTGTTTAAGATCAGTGATATTGTTGTTTTTTCAGCTAGTTAGTCTATCTGTTTCTCTATATTGTTTTTGGTAGCCTGATTGAGAAAACCTCCAAGTATAATTTGTGTAGAATTCTATGAATACTCTGTCTAAAAAAGCCAAAGATAATGTAAGACAATAATTAAGGATTCCATAGAAAAGAAACCAAGGATACTAATTTGATAAATTTTGATACCCATTGAGTGTTAAAAGTTGCCTGCTTAAGATCAGTGGTTTTTTAAAAATAATGATTTCATGATTTTGTTGGTTTTTTTCTCTGTTTTGTGGGATGAAATAGTGTTGTGAGCTCTGATGTTATTGGTTCTAACGGAGACAATACTCAGAATCTGATGCAGCAAAAGGTCTTAACATTATTATGCTGTTAGTGTAGGTAGCTACTGCCAGGAATCTTTCCTTTGTATTCACTACGTGTTGTTGTCTAGACTCTAGATGGATATCTTGCAAGCAGTTCTTCTTGGGGCATATGCATACTTTTATTCTTTACCATCATTTTTTCATTGCTTGAGGCAAGGGCGCATATCAAATAAATTTTCATTTTGCAGGACTTTGATATTTCAAAACATTCACCATGTCAACCTCGTATCTCCCTGCAACTACGGATTCAATTGCTCAGGCTTTAGAGGCGAAAAATCCATCTGAATCCATTTCAATCTTTTACCGCATACTAGAGAGCCCATCATCTTCTCCTGAATCCCTCAGGATTAAGGAACAGTCCATCACGAATCTCTCAGATCTTCTTAGACAGGAGAACCGGGCAGAGGAGCTTCGAAGCCTTCTGACCCAGCTGAGGCCCTTTTTTGCATTGATTCCCAAGGCAAAAACTGCAAAAATTGTTCGTGGGATAATTGATGCGGTAGCTAAAATACCAGGCACTTCTGATCTCCAGATTTCTCTGTGCAAAGAGATGGTGCAGTGGACCCGTGCTGAGAAGCGAACTTTTCTTCGGCAGCGAGTTGAAGCAAGACTGGCAGCCCTATTGATGGAAAGTAAAGAGTATTCAGAAGCATTAAACCTGCTTTCTGGCCTGATCAAGGAGGTGAGAAGATTGGATGACAAGCTTCTTCTTGTGGACATAGACTTGCTGGAGAGTAAGCTCCACTTTTCTCTAAGAAACCTCCCTAAAGCCAAGGCTGCACTAACAGCAGCAAGAACAGCAGCCAATGCAATTTATGTGCCACCAGCTCAACAGGGTACTATAGATTTGCAGAGCGGGATCCTTCATGCAGAAGAGAAGGATTACAAAACTGGTTACAGCTACTTCTTCGAGGCATTTGAAGCTTTCAATGCTCTTGAAGATCCCCGAGCGGTATTTAGCCTCAAGTATATGTTGTTGTGCAAAATAATGGTGAGCCAAGCTGATGATGTTGCAGGAATAATATCATCCAAAGCAGGGCTACAGTATGTGGGGCCTGAGCTGGATGCAATGAAAGCTGTTGCTGATGCTCATTCGAAACGCTCCTTAAAGCTCTTTGAGACTGCACTTCGGGATTTTAAAGCCCAACTAGAGGAAGATCCAATTGTTCATCGGCATCTCTCATCCCTATATGACACTTTACTAGAGCAGAACCTTTGCAGGTTGATCGAGCCATTCTCAAGGGTTGAGATTGCTCACATTGCAGATCTGATTGAACTGCCCATAGATCACGTGGAAAAGAAACTATCTCAGATGATTCTGGATAAAAAATTTGCTGGGACTTTAGACCAAGGTGCTGGATGCCTCGTCATTTTTGATGATCCAAAAACAGATGCGATCTACCCAGCTACGTTGGAGACCATTTCCAATGTTGGCAAGGTTGTTGATAGCCTCTACGTGAGGTCCGCCAAGATTATGGCTTAAGGTTCAAGATGTAGGAGGCGGCTGTTTAGCGGCTGCTTGCACCCTTCAAAAGAACTGTGTTTTGTTGCGGAAATGTGTTTATCTTTTCTTCAATTGATTTAACTTAATGTTTCGTATGGGAGTGCATTTATATCTACCGAGTTTGAGAACTGGTTTTTTTTTTTCCCTCTCTCTCGCCTTGCTATGAACTGAGTCATGCAATTGAAGTGGAAATGTTGACTGGGGTTGTCTTCACCAGCAGAAAGTTCATGACTTCATTGCTACGGGGGAGTGGAGGGACGTCCATATAATTAATTTACGAGATAAAAAGGGTTATGACTCAAGAAGTAAAACATCTTTGTATTTGCTAGTCAGCATGGACCGGGAATGGATACACGTGTCTATATGACGAATTGATAATGTTTTGAATTGTCGGTGCAATCAATGGCTCTCGTGATCGGTTCACCTGTGTGACTGTGTGTGATAACATGAAGAACGATCCAAGTTCAGGAGCCAAAAATGGGGGTATTAAATAGTTTGAATAGGGAGAATGAGAAGATTTAGCATGTAAAATTGATTGTTATCCATCACCTCATTTAGGTAGTGCTTGTAATGCTGGATAATATTAATTATACTGAATAGAATTGGAAATAGAATTGAATAAATAATTGTTTTGTGTTGTATTTGATGCGTTTTGGATTAGATTAAACAATTTGTTTTATTTTTGTGTTTGCTAAACACTAGAAGTGACTTGGTCAGCTCAAGATTTAGATCATTCCGAGTTTAAAAAAAATAGAAGAATAATTGGTCTGATTTGATCCAGTCAAAACTTGGATCAACACGAAATAAAACACAATCCAAAATTTCTTTTAATTTTTTTTATATTTTTTTGTCAAAACAAGGTTGTTTTGACTTTTTTTTTTTAATTTAGGTCAACTCGAGTTGACCCTTCTAAGTCACGTCTCAAGCTTTATCTCAGGTTGACCTTTAAGTTAGATTTTAAAACTATAATAATAATCATTTTTATTTTTATATTGTTTTGGGTCAACCCAGGTTGATCATCCTGTCCCATGATTTGAGCCTTGCCCTAGTTCGACCTCTTAATTGGGTTTTAAAATTATGACAATAGAGATTTTTATCATTACATTGATCGGGTTAATGGTTAACCTGGCCCATGACCCGAGTCTAACACTGGGTTGGCCTCAAAGTATAAGTTTTAAATTTATAATAATAACTATTTGTATTCTTGTGTTGATCGGATCAATAATCTACCCTAACATAGCTCCAAGTTGACTCCTGAATCGGGTTTTAAAACTACAACAATAATTAGTTTTATCCTTACGCAAACCTAAGCCAATGATTAACCCAACATGTGACTTGAGTCTGGCCTTGGATCGACCTCCAAATCAGTTTTTAAAAATATGATAATAATTATTTTTATCCTTACACCAGCTCATGTCAATGGTCAACTTGATCTGTGACCCAAGCCTAGCCCGAGATCGACTCTCAAGTCGAATTTAAAACTATAATAATAACTATTTTAATCCTTACATTGACCAGGATTAATGGTCAACCTAGCTCATGACCCTAAATTGTTTTTAAAACTATAATAACTACTTCTATCATTTTATTAACTCAAGTTAATGGTCTCCACCTGCGATCTAGACCAGGCCATGAGTCGAGTTTTAAAACTACAATGATAATTATTTTTATTCTTACGTTGATCAGGGTAATGATCAACCCGGCCCGTGATCATGGTTTTGCCCCTAATCGAGATTTAAAATTATAATAACAATTATTTTTATTTTTAGGTTGACCTGGATCAACTAGATTAATCTTTGTGCAGATGATTAGATAAATTAGTCATATCTCTTTTAGTTGGACAAAAATTTCTCTACTAGATCAATTTTGAAAAAAACAAAAATTATTTTTTATATTATTCAAAAATACAATAAACAACTTCACAGCAAAATTATTTTGTCCAGTCTATCAAACAATATCTAATAAGCATGTTTGGGTTTGGGAACGCGGTGCAAACCGCGTTCCCAAAAAATTCAATTTTTTTTTAAAAATGAATTTTTTTGTATGCTTTGAATCGTTTTAATGCACTGATCTCAAAAATAATTTTAAAAAAATAAAAAATATATTATTTTAATGTATTTTAATATAAAAAATACTTAAAAAATAACCACAATCACAATCTAAGTATTTATTATGAATTTAGCGGTTGTAAATATTTTTAAATCAACCTTGGAAGCCACGAAAGATTCGAAAATTTGAAGACATGAGAATGAAGCTTAAAGGCTTTCCTGACCCAAAAAGGCCCAATGGACCACGTTATTTTTCAACCTAGCAAGTAAGTCTAGCCCATAAGAAATAAAATCCCACATCAAGCCCGGAACAGAACAGCTGCGCCTGTTGTCTGCCTTTGGCAGCAAGTCTCTCTCTAATTTTTCACCACGACACGACACGACACGACACCCTATCAAATCCTTTAACTGGAAAGTGGACTCAAGCACTCTCACGCATTTCTATAGCGCGTGAAACAAAACCGAGGCAATGATTAACTTGCTAAATATAAACGTGCATTTCTGCGTCTCAGATATGACTTCGTTGAAAAAGCAACGGAAGGATACTTTAGGGAGTCTAAATGAAAAACGAGGACATTTTGGGATTTAAAACTATAACATTAGTAATATAAATACCACAAACCCTAACCCTGCTCCCCTCACTCCTTCCTTTTGTTCTTTCTGCCTATCATATCTTCTTTCGCGGCTAGGGTTTAATCAAAACTCTCTCTAGGTAAGATTCTTCGATCCCTTTCACCTATCTGTTTCCTATTATAGTTTTCATAAGGATTGCATTATCATTACTTGTTGATTACTGTCTTCTTATTAAGATTTATGTTGATTTCTTAATTTATGTCTTCCTATTATGTGTTTTTCGGTTTCAGTGTTGAGTTTTAAGTTTGAAACTTCGTGGACAGTCCCTTTTTAATCCTTATTTGACCTATCCATTTGGCAAAGAAAAATGGAGTACGTTATAAAGAATTAATTAGCCAGACATGAGATTTTTTCTTGTTGGATAGATATATAGATCTAAGAAATGAATCGCCGTGATTATGATCTTTAATAAGAGAAATATCCCTTGATTTTGGTTTATTTCGTTTTCCTCGATTGTTATTTAGATCTATTAATTTGGTGAAACTCTGGTTTTTGGTCTCCTTGTTCTAACTCTGTATATGTTATTTTAATGTTAATTTTATTATTGGTTTAGGCTCTTAGTGCCTTGTTAATTTAACTTTGTAGTTGATTTTATGGTGCCTTCTTTTTTAACGTTTCTTTTTTATGTATAACAGTTCATAATGGGTAAAGAGAAGTCGCACATCAACATCGTGGTCATTGGCCATGTCGACTCTGGAAAGTCGACCACCACTGGTCACTTGATCTACAAGCTTGGAGGTATTGACAAGCGTGTCATCGAGAGGTTCGAGAAGG
>Ga0307515_10008835_pt1 | contig 19560 bp, 14 predicted proteins | sample 17_EM_MG_FD_194513 | JGI IMG/M metagenome (GOLD analysis project Ga0307515, IMG submission 194513) | Populus trichocarpa ectomycorrhiza microbial communities from riparian zone in the Pacific Northwest, United States - 17_EM | ecosystem: Host-associated > Plants > Roots > Unclassified | place... | reverse complement strand
CAATGCTCCCTCACGGGCTTCAATTTCGACCGCTCTCCACCATCACGCTATTCGTACCCGCGTATTCCGCTGTGACACTAGAAAGCCGCGCACTGTGACGCGTGCAAGCGAGGCATGCTCGTTTTGTCCAGGGTTCCTCTGGGCAACGGAGCCACGCGAGATTGACGAAAGAGGAAATGCGATTTGGTTAGGCGTCACTTGCCGCCCACAAAGCACTCTTTGAGCCGCTTCCTCCTGCGTGCTGTTCGCCTTCCGCGACCCCGGTCATATCCGAGGAAGATCCATTAAGGGTTCCATGCACTTTTGCGGCAAATCATCCGGTGCCAGTGGTTTGCCACCGCTCCCTGGATCATGGACCATGGACCGCTGGTCGATCGCGGGGTTTCTGGTTACTGCTGTATGGAGAATGTATGATTTCCTACGACCACTGTGACCCGCATGCTCCTGGTGGTGTTCTGTTGTCTTCTCGCGCCGTTGACAACGGTACCCACTTGCTCCTCGAAACGGGCTCATAACGGGCTCATAAGCACGCTTCAGTTATGCATATTAGAGATAAATACACTAACGATATATTAGCTAGTTTCCATAAATGAGCATGCTATTTGCAACGCCGTCTTGTCAGGGACACCTACAAACCACAACGTTTACTGTAATAGAGGCGCTTAAAAGCGCGTGCCCATCGTCGTCGTCGTGTGTCACTCATCCAATTCCACCCACCAGGTACACTTGCCCGCCCACCCATGGCAGATATTCCCGACGCGCCACCCCTAGAATTCATAATAAAATATTTACAGGTTAGTTTAATTAACATATATGCAAAGTAATGTGGTTGGGGTCGGTGCGTGTATCGGCACCTCTCCAGTAATGCATCATATAAAGGTGGCCAACTCGGGGTGGCTGGATTTGTGGTGAAGTTAGGAATACCCTCACCGTTTTTAGGCATTTTCTGACACCTTCGTTGTCTAGGAAAAGCGGCCCAATCTTCGGCGAGTGCAAGGACAAAACGCCAGAACCGGAACCTACTCGCATACCGGTGCGTTCAGTACCTTTGCTCTTTGGCCGTACTCCAGAGCCCCTCGAACCATTTCTTTGACTGTCGCCGCTGGTGCTCGAAGGCACATCGCCAGGAGATGCACGATGAGCCTCGCGACTCGCGTACTTCCTCAGGCTCTGTCTGCGCCCAACATGAAGAGACAGCTTCAGGCGGCATTGACTCCAAGACCTTCTTTACATAGCCAGCGTGGGACATCCTCTCCCTTATAGTCGACCAAGGTTTGTACGCCATTGAGCACTGAGCGACGGACTGGGCGACGGGCTGGAGAGGTACGCCGGCGAGTGTACCATTGGTGCAGAAAGGTGAGTGTATGAGTAGTCCGGATGCTTGGGCTTCCGAGCAGTACCAATGAGGGGATATTCGGGTCGGCCAAGTGAAAATAAAGTTGGCGTGTGACAAACGAGGACCTGGCGATTATGTAAACATTGGCCGATATCATTGGGCCTATACTTATGCGTCATGCAGCCTGCGAAATGCTGGTAAGGAGACAGTATTCGTTCTTGAAATAAAGAGAAGTGACACTTTCACATGCCCATACGCAGCGTGGGGAATTGGGGAATGACCAAACAGAATACAACAACATACGTAAGCATGTGACCCACGCGAGTCATATTAACGTACCTGGGGTATCATAACTTCACGGTCAAAGTTGGCTTCATCATTGGTTGTTGCTGCAAGCAAGCAGTCGTAGGGTTCTTGCACAGCCAGGGAGCGAAGGAACCGTACGTCACTCCGCATACCTCTGCTGTCTCCGCCGATCCAGAACTCACTTACGCATATGCAGTGAAACACGCGCTCCCATGGTCAAAGAAGCCACTCACTTGGAGTTCACCTCGTAACACCCTGCTGCACGGGACCTCGATTCACAATCTACGACTACAAACAAAATATCCTGCCACATAGGGTAGCACATAACAGCTCCGGCATTCTGAACTTAAAAGAGAATGGCGCGGAAGCAAATCTCTCAGAAGACAAGCAGATGATGATACAAGGTCCGTCAATATCCTCAAAGCAAATGACCAGCGTGGAAAGAAGTGTCATAGGGGTCGACTCGTGAACTCGTTTAGAAGTTTCAGCCAGTCGAGCATGAAGTCTCCCCTGGTTTGCGACTCTGCGTGGGAGGAAGTGACTAATGAATAGCGCAAGGCTCCTGTGCAGGTGCTGCCAACTGGTCGAATATGAATAGTGGAGTCGTCCGTTATTGTTGAGATAGAGTCAAATGAGGCTAGGCTTAGGGCCGACGCGGGCCAGCCATCCTATCACCTCTTCTAAGAGCGTGTAGAAGAATAAGGTTGTTTGGCATATGTCGGTCCCAATATATGTTATCGGTAGGAGCACCGGAATGGTGGTGATCCCGTTCGACTGGCTCCCCGGGGGGAGGTGGAAGCGTAAGTGTACACAAGGTACGCCACTGCTCCATTGTTTGGTCAGGCGTGATGGTTACACCCCAGGCGTAGCAGCCAGGGCAGCCGCGAAGGAGGAGCACGTCAGGATATTGGCAGTTTACGGGAGACCTGGCTCCTTCACTCCTGGTTGGCAGGGCCCATGTGCGGAGACGCATGATACTCTAAAAAGAATGTGACCATACTACCAATGCTGTACATGTTAAGACGGAGCTTCAGGCTGGATATTCTCGAGAGTTACACTTATAATATAAGAGGTAATACAGATGAGTCACAAATAATCGACTGTAGGGTGGATTGGAAAGGAAAGGCACATGAGTCCAGTTTGATATTCGGACTGAAATCTCTTTGACCTTGTGCATGTAGCTTAAATACCATAGTTCAGAACTGCTCCAGATGTAAGTAAAAGTAGAGAAGTCCGAATCGGAGAACACATGATAGGATCCAACCATAGATATCACTTAACGGGATGTAGCCGGGACCACTGGCATGGGAGGGTTTTTGCTAAAGTACATAATATGACTGGACCAGGATTCGAACCCGGAACTTCCCCAATTCATGACGGGTGCTCTAACCACTGAGCTACCCAGACGCTAAGTGACCATGGGTTCTATATTCCAACAGTTTTAGGGGGTAGATCAGGTGGCAGACTGTCCAACGGGCAATAAGGCTCAACGGCAAGACGTATTGGAGTCCCTCACACGGCGCCTCGGGCGTTACAAGTGCATGACACATTTCCCTTCTTGCCCCCCCAAAAAAAATAAAACACATGATAGGATGGATAAAATGAACAGTATCAGCAGAAGGCGGCACCAGAAGAACGAGTGGATAGGGATCTACAGGGAAAGTAGGGAGAGAAAGGTAAGGCATATGTGCACGGAAGGAGTATGAGATTAGGGATCACGGAAACGATGGGAACACAACACCCTCGGGGAAGAGAGGGCGATGAAATACTGCTTATTCGTGAGCAGGTGCTTTGTGAGCCACCTGCGTGTGGGAGCGAATAATTGCAAATAATAATAACCGTAACAGTATCCCCCTTTGCGACCGAGCCCTCGAGGAAGCGTGCCGAAGACAAAGTAACCAGTGAGATGTTGATAAGGGCATGCATGGCGAGAAGGATGAGTGATCGACCCTGTGCTTCGATATGAGTGACTTGAATCCGATGCCACTCAAATCTACCTCAACCAACAACATCGATCCCGATGTAGGATCGCCCAAAATCTTCAAATTCCGATACACTAGCCTTCTTGCACAGATCGAGATTAAATTGCACCGTCCTTTCGGAATGAGATGGTGCCTCTGTTCCGCCTGTTCAAACCTTTGACCCCTACCTCGCATAACCCGTAAGTAAATAGTTATGTCGACTGCGCAGGGTTCACGCCATTGGCATGTATAGGAATGAGACCCCGGAGGTCTTAACAGCGATCCCGTTCAGTAGAGTGGCGTGAACCCTACGCAGTCAACATAGCTATTTACCTACGGGTTGTGCGAGGTAGGTATCAAGTATTGAACAAGCGGAACAGAGGCACCACATCATCCCGAAAGGACGATGCAATCTCGATCTGTGCAAGAAAATTAGTGCATCAAATTTGGAGATTTCGGGTGATCCTACACCGGGATTGGTGTTATTGGTTGAGGTGGATTCGAGCGGCATCGAATTCATTACTTGATGCCATGCATGCGGGCGCGCGGCGGAGAGTCAGATTAATAGTGTTAAAAAGCATTAACCATTGTCCTTCGCTACGATAATAAGTTTACAAGGGTTTTCGGTTCGATTCTACTTGTAGTGCGTCCGTATTGACTTGCTTTGTCTTAAACGGCAGAGTAACCACGACATGGAGCTCGGCTAAACGAGTCATCTGGAGTGACTCCTCCACTTGTAGCCATGTAGATACGACCACCGCCTCTGGGAGAGCACCTATATGAGGGGCCGGGTTCCCTGAGCGGACTTTTGTAGAATTAAACACTTTATCACCACATATCTACCATGTAAAACCTAAGGGCCCATTAGCAAGCCTATCCAATAAGAGATACAGAGTGCAATGGACAATAGGGCCAGGATAAAGAGCTGGTTTTGAAGACTCCACTGTCACTCGCACACTGCCCCAACTTCACTCTATACACTCTATTGCTTCGTATACTGTGTTCTAATTCATATCTGAGGTATCATAACCTAAAGAACACTTGTACAGTCATATAGTTTTATATTCTGTCACTCTGCTCCTCTGACATTGCCGGCCAGTGCCAGGCCCTTACCCTAGACTATCAGGCGCATGTATTCGTAGCTATTAAATGTTATAGAACAGGTACTGGCAGAAAGTTATGACTTGACAAACACATGAATCAGTGGAGGAACAGGATACCTGTCAGGGACTGGGACTGGTCATGGGTATTTCTTGAGTATTATTCTTCAGTAGGGTAATGGGTTACTGTGTGTTCTTGGGCCGATTGTTCACAGGACCAACTTGCTTTGTTCACCGTGGTGGTGGTGCACAAAGCAATCAGAAAACCCTATGTAATACCTAAGGGTCTGTGACTATGTAGGCATGGCTGGAACATACCATCTGGGAAGATTACATGGCCATATCGATGTGGACATGTATCTCACTGTGGAGTGTGCTCCTATATACAGGCCTCTGTGGTGGACCTTTGGAATATCACTTTATACCACACCCAAACCATTTATCCACAGCACCTTAAGAGCCCACTATCAATCCCATCTAATAAGAGATATGGAGTGCAAGGGACAATAGGTCCAGGATAAAGAACTGGTACTTAAGACATCATTATCACCCATGTGCATACTGCTCCATTTCCACACTACACACTCTATTACATCTCATATACTGTGTTCTGAGTTATATCTGAGGTCTAGAACCGAAAGAACATCTTGTGTGTCTGATTAGTTTCATATTCCCTTCACCCTATTCACTCTGTTCATCTAACACTGCTGGCCAGTGTCAAGCTCCTGCTCTATACTATCAAATGCGTGTATGCGTAACTAGTTAGCGCTAGATTTTGTATATCCGTGGGACTGAAAGAAGAGTCCCCAGGTTTAGACCCAAGTTATTAGACGTTACTTTCATTACAGTTGAACTACGAAACGTAACAGTAAACACTATGTATTGTATATATATGTGCGACTCAAGGATGAATGAGAGACAGACCCCAGGTTTAGACCCAGGCTGTTAGACGTTGGGTTTTATTAGTAATATTCTACGAAACGTAACAAGGAGAAGAGAGCATGTAGGGAATCATATGCGCATAACATTGTTATTGGAGGAGATCCTGCAATCTAACAATGTGAGAAGAAGAAGAGACTGCAAACTAGCATGACGAATATAGCAAATTACAAGCACAGAGTTGAGAATAAAAAATGGCTAAGGCTGTATAGCGTTATGAATTTGGGTCCAAGATGTTCCAAATGCAAATTCATCAAATTGAAGCGAAACTGACCGAACAGGGGATGTGGAAAGGATTGCGAGAGGAGCAGGTGAATTGAGGCCTAGGCGATAGCCATGAGGTACCCAATAGAGTAAGCTACCCCCGGAGTCTGTGACCCAACCCTCTCAGTTGGGCCGTTCAGCCTCAATGTTCGAGGTAAATTGGGGAGATATTTGTGAAGATGAGTCCTGTAGGTGAATAGCCCCATCACTGGCCCCAGAGATGAATTGCTGCACATTAGAAGTGTATCCAATGGAGGCAACAGAGCGAGTGTGCCCTTCTATAGGCTCGCCGACTGCAGAGCCAGTCTCAGCATTCCAGATCCGAATGGTCTTGTCATATGATCCAGAGATGATATGCCACCCATCGGGAGAGTAAGCAACTGACAACACCGAGCCAGTGTGCCCCTCCAGAGGCCTACCGAATGCAGATCCAGTATCAGCATTCCAGATTCGAATTGTCTTATCAGATGATCCAGAGATGATGCGCCGCCCATCGGGAGAGTAAGCAACTGACCACACCAAGTCAGTGTGCCCCACCAAAGGCCTACCAACTGCAGAGCCAGTCTCAGCATTCCAGATTCGAATTGTCTTGTCATGTGATCCAGAGATGATGTGCCGCCCATCGGGAGAGTAAGCAACTGAATACACCCAGCTAGTGTGCCCCTTCAGAAGCCCGTCAACTGAAGAGCCGGTCTCAGCATTCCAGATTCGAATTGTCTTGTCATGTGATCCAGAGATGATGTGCCGCCCATCGGGAGAGTAAGCAACTGACAACACCGAGCCGGTGTGCCCCTCCAGAGGCCTACCGAATGCAGGGCCAGTCTTGGCATTCCAGATTCGAATTGTCTTGTCATCGGATCCAGAGGCGATGTGCCGCCCATCGGGAGAGTAAGCAACTGAATATACCCAGCTAGTGTGCCCCATCAGAAGCCCAACTGCAGAGCCAGTCTCAGCATTCCAGATTCGAATTGTCTTGTCAAATGATCCAGAGACGATGTACCGCCCATCGGGAGAGTAGGCAACTGACTCCACCCAATCAGTGTGCCCCTCCAGACGTTCGCCGATTGCAGAGCCGGTCTCAGGATCCCAGATCAGGATCGTCCCATCATGAAACCCACTAACAATGTGGTACCCTTTGGGAGCACAACCTATGCAAATCGCACCACGGTCCTCGTGTCCAATCCATTCGAATGGTGGCTCTGACCATGACAGCCATTTTCCTCTTTTCACCTGAATGCCTTTAGTGAAATGTGTGCTAAAGATTGTTGATAAAGGTGACTTTAAGGGCAGGAATGGTCCCGTTGAAATATAGGTGTGTGGAGTGCTCATAGAGATGGGAGTGTGGAAGACAAGCATGAAATCACAAACATCCTGAATTCTTTCCAGAATTGTCTCATCCGTATCCTAGACAAAGTTAGAGTCGCTTTGAAACCCCCATCACAGCAAGCTGGAGCTGTACTCACATTGACCAATTTCGATGTCAGTTCTCGAAGGTTTGGAACGCCAATTCCCAGCATCCCCGTAATGCTCAATACTTCAACCCAAAATAGCGCATATGGTCCTTCAAAGAATATCCTCAGCTTGTCCCACACACGCCTCTCACCAATGTCGGGAGTAAAGCAAAGATGATTTGACCAATACAGAGAACTATACTGCAAGGCGTCGGAAATATTTTCTTTGATTCGCGATCCGAGATCTTTCACATCCGCATTCGCGAGCCGGGAGTCTTCGAGCCCGCAGATGTTGAAACGGAGCTGTTCAACCATCTTGTCGAGGCACGCGATACCCAGTTCCATATTTGCGTCTCGGAGGTTGACTTGATAGTCGGCCTGACAAACATCGCTCACAAAGAAGTCCGAAATGGACAAATGCCGGAAACGAATCCCTCCACCGGCTCCTTCGTCTCGATAGAGCATAGCGCCAAGATCTTCCACCCACATTTTCACCACATCAGGTCTCACTCCTGCCAGCTCTGCGATCGTCTCTTCACACAGTGGACGGTACGGCGCAGTTGCAAGGAGGACTCCAATCATGCGCCGAAATTCGGCATTGCGTTGCACTCTCCGTGCTCTGACAATCCTGGAGTATAGTCTGTATAGAGATGTCATGCCAGGGCTGCTTGAATCTTGCGAGGTTTCCCCCAACAGCTTAGTGGGCCCATAGCCACACTCGAGGGTAAGTGCAAGAGTCTCGATGAAGATGAACAGACCTGCTGCTCGGGAGATGACTCCATCCAAGAGCGATGGTTCTGGCCAAGGAGATTGGAGGCACCTGCTTGAAGCCACCCTATTGAATCGGTGTTCCGCGAAGATTCGTAGGTCGGAGGTGGTCTCTTTATCCGTGGCCAAATCATATCACAAATGCGACAATTGTGTGGGGTCATCAAAAAAATGTTGGATATCGACTTCGGGTCTACTCGTGATGATGACCTTGAGCCACGGTGTAGAAGGAGAAAGAAAAGGCCAGACCGGGGATCGAACCCGGGCTTCCCTAATTCTAGAAGGGCGCTCTAACCACTGAGCCACCCGGCCATTAGTTGGAGGAATCAATCAACTCCAACACACGGAGCGTGTTCAGCGACCTTTGTTAGGGCATCCAGGATGAGTGGACGACTCTGAGTGCTTCCACACTCATCAAGTGCGTCAATGACAAAGACGAGAGTCTTTTTTGGGAGGCGAGGAAGCTTGCGGATAAATTCAAGGAGGAGAGTGGGTCGCATTGATCTTACCATTTCGTCTGGGTTGTTATGAAGATATTCTGCGACAATACTTCGAAAAGGGGGGAAGAGTATCGCGAACTTGCGGATCAGAGTCAGAAGGATATTGCCGGGCGTTCTCAAATCCTGGTCATCCCTCTCCCTCTGGCAGAAAAATGCTCCAGCGAGCTGCTCTCTATCGTGAAGGCGGGCGCAGATCGAATGTGCTAACGACGTTTTCCCGATGCCAGGTATGCCGTAGATCCAGTATGTATTTCTCCCATCTGTCTGCTCCAATTCATTGGTCACCCAAGCTATGATTTGTCCGAGGAGGGATTTGCGGGTGCCTTCCATACAGCAGAGATCCCGGTCATAGCCGGTCTTGACATGTTTGAGACGACGAAGCAAAAGTTGCTGCTCTACACGAAACTGTTGAGAATGATCTATCAAGAGAAAGAGAGAATGGGTGTTTACCAGTCTCTTTGGTTCGGCGGAGAGCTTCAACATTCACTGCACGGTCAAGGTCTTCGATGACTCTTGTCAATTCTCCGTCAACTTCTCCGATCGTCTTCCGGTAGGCCGACCCGCCAAAAGATTCCGCATCAAGTGACCACCAGCCATATTTGACATAGTCGCACGAAACCGTCGCGACCTTATGCATCACCTTATACATTCGCGGGATGATATCCTCCAAGAGATCCATCTCTTCGCAGACTATTTCGTCCGCGACTATTTCGTCCGCGACTATGTCCGCGAAAGACAAAATGCGTTTCAACCGGTCCAGGAGGACGAATGGTATTTGGTCGTACTCGGTTTTTACCCTCAAGAGCTAAATGGTCAAGCGTTACCTCTGCTGCTGATACGCCAGCAGCGAGCACGAACCTCACACGTAGCCTTGGCAACATTGAAGGCAGCCTTCACGACTGGATTCAACTACAAGGCGTCAATGCTCTGCTAGTTTCTACGTGGAAACACGGACCTCTGCGAGTATAACGCCCCATTGAATAGCGTCCTCTGCAGCCCCCACGGTCGATCCGGACATCAGCGGAGAGTATCCTTTTAATAATTCTTGGAATTTATGGAGCGAAGAGCGCAGAGGGTCCGTCTATGCGAAGATTATTAGTTAGCCTCGGTGGACAGTTGCAAAAAGACGAACAGTAGTGCTCGCAAAGAAATGTAATTCTAGAGGCCAACGAAACTTTCCAACGACAATAATGTCCTCTGCGCTTTGTGATGAGATACGAGCGGACTAGTTGGTGATGATGACTTACTCAGTACCGTGAATTCGTGCTTGTCAGAGCTCCAATAATCATTGAAAAGCGCTTGAACGTCGATCTGCGCGCTCCCCAGTCGGCTTTTGCCCAAAAATAAATTACTGCCCCTCATTTGGATCTCAACACGCATCTCTGATGTCGGAGAAACACCTCTACACATCCTCATGCATCGTAAAGTATTCGTAATGAAGAAACAAGGGACATACGGGCGTTGGGCAGGTGTCAAGGTTTGGTTGGCTTGCGTCTGCAATTCTATATTCCCTATAAACAATCTAAGTGTATAGTCCAGTTTTGGGATGCCTTGGAGTGCAATTTCTGTGTGTTGCCTGAAGTCAGCGGGGTTGGGCCAGAATTGATGTGGAGCGCCACATACTTCCTAGGTGGAGGCTTAGATTGATGGATCACCACGATCAGCCACCTTGATAATGCCAGGCGGCACAGCCATCGCTCACATGCTCTCTGTCCTGGGTTGTTGAGTGGCCATGCTTGATCACTTTGGGGTCCGGGAGGAGAAGGAAAGAGGAACGTGGGATCGGTGCGGCGGACAGCCTCAATAAGCTTGGCACGTGACATGCCTACTGTAAGGTCGCAAATTGTAGCATTACACTTAGGCTTCTTGTTTCTTCTGGACGTGGAACGTCACGTCGCATTGGGCGTCAGGTGTCCGGGACCTCTTCCATTGTCACTCCCGCCCGACAACTTTCAAATTTTCATTCTCAGATGGACTACTGACTCGCTGTCTCGTTGTCAGAAACGCAAGGAACTGATTATTGAGTTCTTGATTGGCCTCGGCTTTTTTGGCCTTAGCATGTGCTTGCGTGCGTTTGCTTTGTTCACTCCCGTCACCCACGACATTTACGCATCGTTCAAGGCCACCGCGAGGCATTGGTTGTTGGCCCACCTACTACATCACTCCACTTGCGTTCCCCCTTTATTTCATTATTTGGCCGTGTGTCCTCTCTCTAATCGCCATCTACTATGGAATTCTCTGCCTTCGCACCTTTTTCAAGCGCAGAACCATGGCCGACGAGTTCCTCAACGCCGATGGCTATTTCCGCTTCATGTGCTTCTCTGCCGTCGAGCTCACCATTGGCTTCCCACTCGGTCTATATCAGCTCTTGACCGATGCCTTTAACAAGAACATTTTCCCCTGGATCCCTTGGGGAGACACCCACTACCATTTCGACCGCTACGACCAGCTCCCTGCCACATACTTCGATCAAGGCCCTATCCTCAGCCACCAGGTTCATCTGCTCGTGGCGGAGACCGAAGAAGACAAAGAAGACGTAGGCGAGGAAGGGAGTGACACCCTACTCAAACCCTTCGGCCCTCCGTTCGAACCCCTCGAACCCCTACCCCAACCGCAACTGCAATCGCAGAACCTGGTGGCAAAAACTCCTCCGCCGTCCCGCCCACCCCTCCCACGGCACTGGCCTAAACAAATCGCCCCAACATCGCCCCAACATCGCCAACTACCCCGACAAGCCGATCCCCAGTGCCCGCAGCCGCGTCCCGCACACCGCATCCTCCGATGACATTGAGAGCGACATCAGCGGCCCCGGCCACCACCCCGACGACGAGGGCATGCTCGATGACCATGAGAATAAAGCGCTTCCCGCTACCCCGTCTATTATCGTCAATTCGTTGTCAGCCCATGAAGACGGCCGCAGTGGTGAGAAAGCTATGCCGTGGACGAGGTCAAGATCGCTGGTGAGCACAAGTAGCGCGTCGAGCGTTGCTCGCTCGTCACGGAGGGGGCATTGTGGCGATCCGCGATGTTGATTTTTCGGAGACGTGTAGAAAGAGAAAGAAAAGGCCCGACCAGGGATCGAACCCGGGACTCCCCTATTCTAGAAGGGTGCGAGCTACCCTGCTACTAGTTGGAGGAATCATCAACTCCAACAAGACGGAGGTACGTGTATTGAAAGCAAGGTGTGACAAATGGCATAGGCCGACCCATGGACACACTGGGCGCTTTTACTTTGGACTTTGCTTTGGTAAGTGACCGCCTCTCCTCATTCCCTTCTCCTCTCCTTTGTCGATCGACCTAATGTTGTCTCTGTCTTGTCTTGTAGGGACTTCGAACCTCGGCGTGGATCGGACTATTTTATCTTATTTACCCTCTGCGCTGCGCTGCGCAACCCGCAGACACTCTATTTTAAAAAAAAAGAGACCCCACGTATCATTATTATGGCAGGGACATTCCCGCACTGTTGGTGCCGCTACAAGAAACCGTTCGGACCATCGTTTCCTTGAAGGTGCTGATTGCGGTGCAATCAAATCGTCGCAACTTTATTCTCTTGATCGGTGTATATAACCCACACAGGTACTCTGTATGTGTAAATTAGCTCGTTCTTTAAGCCTCAGATAGTCTTAGGATCGCACAGATCTCTCGTATTCTGTCGTAATATTGAAAGACGGGAAGTACAAAGTTATGCGTGGGTCAATAACGTATTGGAGGGTGAAGTTAGAACGATGAAACGACAAACAACGGAGATCGAGACACTATAAACCCGATGGCCTGATTATGTAATATGAAGTATAGCCGAAACAACAGTGGATGTAGAGCCTTGGAGGGAACTAGACACGAAGGAATGTACAGAGAATATGGCGCATTCGAAAGCACATTGGAATACTTAAACAAATAAGGGTGGGGTGAAGTGCAGAGGTTGACGCCTGGAAGGAACCTTGGCACGCTCGTCCAGTTATAATGGGCCCAGTCACGCTGGAAGTAAACCCAATTCCAATGCTCGGGGCAGAGTCTCTTGGATGTCTACTAAGGTAGAACGCAGTCAAACCTGGCACCCGTCCCGATTAGGAACAAAGCAAAGGAAGCTGACCTTAATACTGGGTCAGCCCCTGCCCACAGGAACAAACCATTACGTAGAACTGTGGAATAGATCTAATGAAAATTTTGTACGGTCTTATAAACCTGCGCACCCTCTTTCCTGAGGTGAAATTACCGAATGATTGAAATTTCACAGAACATCGAAACAAGCCACTTCTGCGCGATTGCAACCAGGTCAACTTTTCCAGGTTGCCGATTTGTCGCCTTGGTTGCTTTGTTCTATTCAATTTAAGCGGAGCTTAAAACTCCGACCTGCTCGCTTTAGCTGCATGGAAAAGATCATTTAAACATAAGAAATGGTTCGAAATCAATTGGACAAGGACCTACAGGTGCGCAGGCCGTTTCAGCAAACCGAAAGTACAATGGTCATTAAACGCTTCCTCCTGAGGCAACCGACTCGTTTAATAGTGACTAGCTGATCCTTACAATATAGTATGACTTTCTACAGTCTCAATTCGCAATTCTGAGACATTGATTTTTTTCGACCCATGCAGCATTTTGTCGCCCATCCTCATGGTTTCTTGCTTTGTACATCCTAATCGGTACGGGTGCCAGGTTTGACTGCAGTCTACCTTATCTACAGTCCGTTTTGTTTACTCGCAATTAACGTCGAAGCGGATCGGGGTGAAAGAGAAAAGAGTAAGGTGTGTCAAAGAATGGACTAACGTCCTGGGAGCAATGACACTCACGATTGGAAATTTGTAAATTTCGCAAGACACAGTGCGCGTGATCCGGGCCAGTGTGGTTCTTCCAGCCCGCCAAACCGGCCAAACGGCGTGAGCGGCGTCGACGTGATTTGTATATTGGGCACGATTAGACCCGAATGGGAAAACTGTGAGAAGTCGTTTGGTTTTCGCTTGAGATGTGGATTGAGATTTTCCGAATGTGACCAGATGCTTCCAAGAACTACACAGTACGTGCAATGAGACACAACATGCCGGTTAAAGTGCGTTATGTGTGTTTGTATGAGGGTTCCGACGCTCTGGTTTTCGTGCGGAGTTTAAATTAATCTTGGACCTCTCCATTGCTACTACGCGGAAATCCTGACGTCCATATCCACGGGCCATCTTGGAAATACTTCACGTGATATACTTTTAGCGATACATGAACAGTGACGGCGATGTGGATCCTTTGGACCTAGGATGTACTCGTCCCAAATTAATCTTAGTAAATCATCGCGGCGCCTCCAGAGAGCAACCTCGAGCTACTACAAACCAAGTTCCTGCCGGAGGAGCGGATACCATTGAGGATGAAGTCGTGGAAACGAGTGACAATGAGGAGCTCGCAGTCGACCTTGCTCTGCAACGACCATCCTATTGGCTAGCGCCATCATTATATCCACCATTACTCCAAACAACTGATCCAGAGCGTCTCTGTCTCTTACCGCGGGCTGTAGGACCCTCATCGGCACAACCTTCACCAGTATGTTCTGTCTTCAACATCCTATTTCATCTGGTGTGCGCCCAACTAAGTACTTGGCTAATCGAATTGTGATCTCATAGCAACCTCATTTGAGCCCTCTCCCGGCGACGTCTGCTCCCTCCGCGATGTCGCCATCTCGTACCTCCTCTTTGGCGAATTCCCCAGCACTTGAAACCTCCTCTAACACCCAGGGTGAAGATGTAGACTTCTGGAGATATGGTCAACCGCCAGGAGTACTCATATTTACACTTATCTCGCGTGAATATGTGTTTATGAAAGAACACAGGATAACGATGCTCTGGACTCTATGCACATCCAAATATTGGATAGCACAGAGGAAGAACCACTTCAGTTTCCTTCTTCGCCATCCTCGAAATTTTCAATCATGATTCCGTCGTCTCAAACTCCGTCTCTTGCCCTGGCCGGCAATACCTCTCCTGTATGTTACCCTCCATTGGTATAATGATCCAATACTAACCCTACCCACAGGATGGTATGGAAGTTGATGCATCGTCCGCAGACGGGGCTGTCGTGCAAGTATTCTCAAGGTTTCCTTCGACGGGGACGCGTCATCAGTACTCCCAAAACCGTACAGGAATTTCATCACTACCATCCGTTGACTTGACAGGGCCTGATCCTTTACACCTCAATTCCCCGCTCTCACCAACCACTCCTCCGATTACTTCGATTTTGGGCAAACGCAAGCGTTCATCACCATCACCATCACCATCACCCTCTCAATTCCTTCTGGAATTTGGGCCGCCATATCCTCGAGCTGGACCAACAGGCCGGTCGACTTCTTTTGAGGAGGACCATGAAGCCCTGACAAAGGCGATGAAGGCGACTGAGGGGGCTGATGGTGGCCGACGGTACTCCTTACGAAAGCGAGATGGCGAGTTCCACCCTTATACGGATTATTTGCGAATGTGGGGTCGGGAGGGCAAGAAGTTGTTAGACAAACTCGACAAGATGGAACGCAAGAAAAAACACGCGAGGGTTGATGGAGGAGTTAGTGATAGTGAGGAGGAATACCATCAGGAGACGCAGGAGGAGAGTCAAACTCAACGACCTCATAGTCGCAAGTCGCGAGCTAAATCGACAGAACCTCAGCATCGACCCAAGGAAACCGATAAAGGCAGGCCAAATAGTCACCGACACCACCCTCGCCCGCCAGACTCACCCTTGTACCGTCCTCGTGCTTGGGTGCCACCTTCCCCGCCGCGAAATCCGACCAAACCAGTGCAGGAGCCTATTAGACGCCCCAATCTACAGCACAATCTCCCAAACAAACCAAGGAGATTTATTCTCGATGACGGCTCTCCGGTGTTCGGGAGGGCTGTGGAACTGCCCACAGTAGCAATGGTTCCGTCCCCCAGTCGCAAGGGCGATATGAGCGATGAGGGTGGGCCACTGGTACGAGAGAGACAGAGCCGGAAAGGACCGGTCATCCAGCTGCCTCTCCAGATGGCAACTATGGATAATTCTGAACCAGACTTCAGCCTCAACCAACCAAGCGCAGATGGTCATGACGAATTAGATTTTATCTCACCTATCCCACCTCGAAAACGTGCCTCCGACCGCAGGGTTCAACCAGAAGCTGACTCGGACAAGACGGAATCTGAGTCGAGTTCTGCATCTGAGACGTCGCCTAAGGCTGGAGTTGCACTTGACTTGGAGCGGGAGATGGAACGATGGTCGAAGGAAGATCACAAACGCTTTGCGATCCTTAAGCGAACCATGCCCACGACGATGTGTCTAAAACTCATGCGCAACGCTATGGAGAGGGAGAGGAAACAGCGAGAGGAAGCGCAGCGCAAGGTTCTAATGGAGAGCGACCAGGACGACGAGGAGGGAGACGAGGACGAAGAGAGTCAGGAGGTTCGCCCCGGACATAGCAAAACTCGCCACAGAGGCGGTGGGAAAGTTGCTATCGTGGGGGATACAGAAAGCGAAGGGGAAGATGCCCAGCGAGCGGTTGGAGGGAGTCGTAACCCCGTCGCTGACAGCTCAGACGTCGAGCTGCTGGATGACGCCGTCCCTGACGACCCCGATGAAGACTTATCAGTCGCACCACCCCATTCCCGTGTATCACGATCCGTTTCAGTTCGCGGGGCGGAGACTGTAGGGGAAGACGACACTGCCTCCGACTCAGGGTCATCGTCGGAGGTGGAATTCCTTGGAGAGGCCATAGAGGACAACCGGCTGCATGGAGGTTACCGAGTAGGCATGTCGAAGCCAAGAAGAATGGTACAGACTAGGATTGATCGTATGCTCAATTCCACCACTACAAAGACAAGTGGGGATCCAGCAAGAAAGCAGAGCAAAAAGAGGGTGTCCATGGGTAACCGCGTTGACACCCGTCCACGTAGGGAGGCGAGGCGTGACCTGGGTGGTGGATCCGCCCAACCTCGAGAATCAAGTCGTCGATCGGGGTGGAACACTAGCCATTCGATGCCTCGTATCACACATGGCGGAGGTAGTGATGGCAGGATTTGGAAACACAGGCCTTTCCATTCAACCTCGGAAGGCGTCAACCTAACAATTGAGCTTGGCCCTGTCCAGCACGGCACAAAGGGACGCTCCCAATCAAATAGCTCCCACCAGAAGCAACCAACGGAGAAAAGAGCTGCATACTATCAACAAGACCTTCTCCAGTGCCTTACTGGACGAGGCCCCGACCAGAATCAAATTCACACAGCTCTGCAAGACCCCGAGAGCGTCTCCCCGCAGGTGAAGAAGCCCTCCACGGAGCAGGCGCGTCGCCGTGCTACCCGTTCAGCCAATGTCCATATTGTGGCTGGTGCCGGCTCTCTTAGAAGCAAACCAATATCGACACATCGCTACCAGACAATCGAGGATCTTCCCCCGCCCGCTCGGGATGATCCAGATTCGAGTATTCACATCGCCCGAGATTCTGCGAAGACCTTTGGCATGCCCCGCCATCTGAAGGAATTCTCATTCCCTCGGGACTCGTTCGTCTCTCAGGGTCGTTTGCTCGACCTGGTGAAGGTACTAAGTGGTGTCAGAGATCCTCCGCGACCAGACGATTGCTTCATCAGTGGCTTACATCTTCGGGCAGAGATGAGTTTAGACGACGTACAGCTCAGCCTCCCTGCATGCTTTGATCTGCTGGGTGAATATGCACTTTCTGGTCTGGAGGCACATTTGGAAGGCCGTGGAGACCCGCCTGAGGGCTCTCTGTTGGGATTTCTTTGTGGTTATACATCCTGGGTAGCAGGGCAGGGTGTTGTGGCAGAAGTGAAGGCCTTCTTTGAGCACCTTAGCCAACAACTCCGCCATACTATGGATCGCCTTGAAGACAAGCTGGACCTGCAAGAGATTTATGGGTCAGACTTTAATGAAGAACTTTGGAAAGTCCATTGGTTTGCAGTAGAATTGACCGCCAGGATGGTGTATGGCGGGGTTGCTGCTCGACGAACGGCTGGGGACCAACTTGTGGTAAAGGCGAAGGGACTAGACGAAGAGATGGAGAGGCTCATGGCCCGTTTGCACGAATTCGGCACCCAAAGGACGGCTCGTGCATTCAAGCATGATCGAGAGAAACCAGCATCCAAGGAGACTCGAGCAATGGAACTGTGGGTCGCATTGATACACACCACTCTTCTACTTCCACTTGACCCCAACACTGAGAAGGAAGCTTGTACGACCTTTTGGCGCTGCGTTGAGCGGTCGCTCGAAACTACTGCTCGAGTCTTTCCGTCTCCGGTCCATGAGAGCGAGTATGGGTGGTCGACCATCTTTGGTCTTAGTGCTATCTCTCAGATCGATGTACGTGGTCAAGCGAATAGTAATTCTATCCGTCTACAAGCACACTGGCCACTCGTATGCAAGTGCATGTCCCGCATCCAACTGGCACCCAATCCTGAAGCAGACAGACGCCTCGCTCGGCGAGTGATCCACGACCGTGATATCTATGTCGGAATCTTGTTCACCAGGTGTCACGCGCTTGTTGCGAGATGGGGATGGTCGCTCGCGGAGTCGGACAATCTCTTCGCCGTTCTTCGCGAGGCCCTGCGGCATCGCAACTTTGAGAACCTCGGGCACGAGTCGAACGAGTTTCCACAATTCATCGTCGCCAAAGACCTCGCTCTCCTTGATTCATACAACTCTTTCGACTCCATCCAAACCGTCGCTATCAAGCTCATTGTGGGACACGCGAAAGCGTCGCCTCAGGGCATTAAAAGCGCTGTGAAGGGATTGTCCTCGTTCGCCTCGACCAACGCGAACGCGACTATTTTCACCAGAGAGAAGCCACCGATCCGCAAAGAACTTTCGAGGGTGTTCAATCGCTTCACCATCAGCTTTACGATGCTTCACGTCGACCACAATGTTCAGCGAGCAAGGTCGATCATCAACAACGCAAAGCGCTTCGTCGATTTCAGGAATGCCGATCTCGACTCGCGTAAAGCATGCATCCGAGCATCTATGGCATTTGGACTGCTACTCCGCTATCATGACTTACCGATGGATGAGGTTGTAAGGTGGATGAATGAGATGGGAGGTATCATCTTGGACGATTACAGGACTCTTGGGCGGAATGGCGCCAAGAAGGAGTTGGAGCAAATACTGGTCCTTTGTGGAATGCTTCTGGGCTGCTCAAGGTCGATAGCAGTTGACCGAGGATTTGCTGGCGACGATGAGCCGGAGGAGGTGAAGTATCCAACATCCTCGCTCTGCCTTACAGGTCTGTCAGGTGCAACTACAACGTACAGCTACTGATTTTGCATCAGACTTTCTCGCGAAACTATTGAAAGCTCATGAACTGCTGGACCTGCTTTCTCGAGATATCCTCGCGTACCTCGAAGCCTGGCTTGACCAGCGAGAGCGATTGATTCCTCCGCCAACTATACCGCAGTTCTACACCGGCGCTCCGTTTCTCCAGGAAGAATCACAAGAAGACTATGGGTTTGACCCGATCGACTTTGATGACCCACAGCTAAATGCCGCATTGCAAGGAGACACAAAATCAATCTCGAATGGGACATACTTTGCCGCTGATAGGGAGCTGGCTGAGGTAGGTTGCGCCACAACGGCGTCGGTATTTCCTGAGCTATCAGCAGAAACTCCTCCAACTTGTCCCAAGCATCTACCAACTCGTCAGTCGCCTTGCTTTCATGGACGGAGCGCAAATGGATGAAGATACACTGGATGCTTGGCTCGATTGTTGGGCGAGACTCGGCGGCTTCATGGTCCAACACAGGCTAAGGGTGAATACGTGACCATATTTATTTTTGACCCATACTAAGCGAACCCCGCAGGATTGGAGCTACTTCCTCCAGCAAGGACCTGCTGCTCTTGATCGAATTGGCGACCGTAAATGGCGCCGACGAGCAGCCCCGCGGTTTCTGCTCAGCGTGCTCAGAACCGATCCTAATTCTTATAAGGTTCGATGGA
>Ga0307515_10008833_pt1 | contig 19565 bp, 3 predicted proteins | sample 17_EM_MG_FD_194513 | JGI IMG/M metagenome (GOLD analysis project Ga0307515, IMG submission 194513) | Populus trichocarpa ectomycorrhiza microbial communities from riparian zone in the Pacific Northwest, United States - 17_EM | ecosystem: Host-associated > Plants > Roots > Unclassified | place... | reverse complement strand
CCTAAGACTCCTCGCCACGCTAGTGCCGCGGCGACACGTGACGACCGCTTGCCTTATTCCCGACAATTATAGATAGTATATATAGACGATGTATATAATATGCATAGAGCACCTAAAGATAAAAACCGAAAGTATTTAATAAGAATGTATTAGATAATAGACGAGGCGAAATATTGAAACGCTAAGTATATATATAGTTGGCACCCTATAAAAGTTTAAAAATAAGGGGACTTAATACTTTAACTAGGAAGATTCCTTATGGAAGAATGCCTAGATAAATAACAATAGTGAGAATGTCTAGAGAATACCTATCTATGGTATATTAAAGATAAAAAGCGAACTAAGTATTAGCTTAAGTTAGACTAAGTATAAATAGGATCTAGTAGCTAATAGTTAGGAAAAGTAGAGGCCTACGGGATTAGAGGGAGCTAGTAGTAGAGCCTTAGACCCTTAAAGGAATTTAAGGTTAATACCTAAATTTATAAGTAAAATGGCAAGATTAATAGTTTAAGGCGTTAATAGATAGTAGATCAATAAGAAACCATATTTTACTAGCAGCAGTTAGAAGAATGGGGTTACTATATAGGAAAAAGAAGCATCCTTACCTATTAGTGATAATTTTAGGAGATCTAATAGCCTATAGAGGAGGTATTATTAATCTTAAAACAGGACCTATTTAGTTAACTATTAAAGGGAGATAAGTTAAGATGTCTTTTAATATATTACTATTAGGAAATAATAAGGCAGTATTAAGAATGCCTTAGTTATAGGAATATAATCTAAAGATTGATTGGATTATAGGTTAAGTTAATATTAGAGATACTTAACGCTATAAGATGCGATAATAAACCAAGTTAGTATAGTACTAAGTTAGAGCAATATATAAAGAAACCGAGAAAGGGTTAGATTATATACTAAAAAGATACTATAAGTATGGCAAAAAGTTATAGTTACTAAAAAGTAAAAAGCTATTAAAGTATATAGTATAGGACTATAAAATAGAGTTAAAACTAGAAATAAGTTTAAGGTTCTTTCTAACCTATAAGCTTACTAAAAAAGAAGGTAGAGTATTAAAAGAGTTTATTTAGGAAAGTCTATAAAAGGGATATATTAGACTATCGCAGTTATTAGTAGGTTATCCAGTACTGTTTATACTAAAGAAAAATGGTAAACTAAGGCTGTATATTAACTATAGACAGTTAAACAGCATTATAAGAAAGGATAGGTATCCTTTACCCTTAATTAGCGAAATCTAAGACAGGATCGGCAATGTATAAATCTTTATGAAGATAGATCTAAAATAGGCATACTATTAGATTAGAATTAAAGAAGGCAATAAATGGAAAGCAGCCTTTAGGTTAAAGGAAGGACTATATAAACTATTAGTTATACAATTCGGGCTTATAAATGTATTAGTAACGTTCTAGAAGCGAATTAACAATATATTAGGAGAACACCTTAATGAGTTTGTTATGGTATATCTTAACGATATTATTATCTACTTAATAACTAAGGAAGAATATAGAGAACACGTTAAATAGGTTTTAAAGAGACTATAAAAAGAATAGATGCTAGTAGCAATTAAGAAATACAAGTTCTTTATAAGGAAGACTAATTTTGTTAGATTTATTATTAAGTTAGGTAAGTTAAGTATAGACCTAAAGAAAGTTAAAGCTATAGTAAATTGGTAAGAACTAGAGAACGTTACGTAGTTAAGATTATTTTTAGGGGTTTGCAATTACTATAGGAGGTTTATAGCACAATAGTTAAAGAGTATTAAGCTGTTTACTTAATTAACGAAGAAAAAGGAACTATAGGTATAGGAAGAGGAGTAGAAGAAACTGTTTAGAGAACTTAAGGAGTTATTTACCTAGGAACTAATCCTTAAGATTTACTAACTAAAGTTAGAAACAGTTATGGAAATAAATATATTAGATTTTATACTAGGAGTATACTTTATATAGAAATATAAAGATAGATAGTATTTAGTGGCATACTATAGTCGGAAGATAATACTACTAGAGTTAAACTATAACATCTATAATAAGGAGTTATTAGGTATAGTTATAGTATTAAAGAAATAGAAGGCATTCTTATAAGGTATAGAGAAACTATTTATAATTAAAATAGATTATAAAAACCTAATAGGATTCCTTATAATAAAGGAACTTAACTAAAGATAGGTTAAATAGGCAGAAACGCTTATAGACTACTATTTTGAGATTTAGTATATTAAGGGTATAAATAATATATAAGCAGACGCTCTAAGTAGAAAGGCTAAACTATAAAATAATAAAAAGCTATTAGGGGCTTTATTACGAAAAGATATAGATAAATTAATTAGATATAATTATCTAAAAATCGTAGCAACTTAAGAGGATAAGTTAGAAAGAGTCTACTAAATACTAGAAAGCTTTTAGGTATAAAGAATTCTAGAAACATAGCTAGAAGATCTATAAGCGGATATATATAAGAATAGAGAAGTAAAGTATATCCTAAAAAGCATAGCAGAGCACTTTATAGAAGATTTTTATAAGGGAGTAACTTAAGGACACAACGGAGCCACGGGCTTAGTGTTAAGACTTTAAGAGGAGTACATTATTAACGGAATCTAGGGTATAGCATAAAAAGTTATAAAGGAGTGTCTAGATTGCTAAAGGAATAAATTAATAAGGCATAAGCTATATGGAGGGCTATAACCTATTAAAATACTAGAGAGACTATAGGAGGTTATATTATAGGACTTTGTTATTAAGTTGCTAAAGTTAAAAGACCCTATTATAGGATAAGATTATAACGCGATCTTAGTAATAATAGATAAGCTTATAAAGTAGGGATACTTTATAGCCTATACAAAAAAAATCTTAGTAGAAGATATTGTTAGAATCTATATTAAAGAAGTATTTATAAGATATAGAGTACTAAGTAAAATTATATCGGATAGGGACCTAAGATTTATAGTAATATTTTAGGAAGTATTCTTAGTGGAGTAAGGAGTTAGAGCAGCAACTTCTACCATATATTATCTGCAGATAGATAGTTAAATAGAAAGATTAAATTAGATACTAAAGTGGTATTTAAGACATTATGTTAATTACGTATAGAATAATTGGGTATTACTGTTACTAGTTATATAGTTTATATATAATATAATACCACAGAAAGGAATAGGTACGTTACTATTTAAGACGAATTATGGATATAAGCTAAGAATATTATTATCGCTACGTTAAGTAAAGAAGATAAGTAGTATAGCTAAAGAAAGAATAGAGATTTTAATAGAGCTTTATAAGAACCTTATAGATATAGCTAAAGTAGTATAATAAAGAATAAAGAAATACTATAATGCTAAGAGATCTAAGGGACTAGATCTTAAGGAGGGAGATAAAGTATAGCTACTATATAAAAATTTTAAGAGTTAACGACTAAGTAAGAAGTTGGACTATATTAGACTAGGACCTTTTAAAATTAGTTAAAAGATTTCTCTAGTTACATTTAAGTTAAACCTACTAGCTAAAATAAAAATTTACCTAGTATAGTATATTGTAATGCTAGAGCTAGTATATAGGAATATTAAGCTACTAGTTTACAAAGCAGACATATATAGAGGGTAAGAAGAAGATAAATAGTAAGTTTTAAAGATTATTAGTTATAAGGACGTAGATAAAGAAATATAGTATAAGGTAAAGTAGATAGGCTATAATAAGACTACCTAGGAACTACTAAAGAATCTAAAAAACGCTATAGGAAAGGTATAAAAGTATTAAAAGAAAATAGGTTAGGTAATATTAATAAAGAAGGATTGTGTTACGGACACTTTAAGTACAATACTATGACTACTTAGAGAGGAGTTGGAAGAAGCTAGTTAGTTAATAAGAGCACGGTCTAGGATGGAGCCGGTAGAACTATGTAACAAGGAATAGTAAGCGAGTTACATAATATTGTACGCAGTATACGTAGTGTATAAAGGGAACGTACGTACAATACGTATAACACGTATATTACGTATAAGAAGGATTTTATAGGAGTACGGTTGTGTATTTAAGGACCCTTAGTCCCTACCTAGATAGTTCCTTCCTTATAGTAATTCTTAGAATATAATTAAAGTTAATCTATTAGGCAACTACTCCACCAGTTATTATTACGTTGTTAACTTTTATACTTACATTTCCTATATACCTAGCCTAATAATAAGCCTACCGTAGTACCTGCTATAAGGTTCTGTTATATAATTACTACCTAGTTACGGTATTAATATAAGAAGTCGAACAACATGCCACCAAAAGCAGCCACCACGACGCCATTAACGGTGGCAACTACTTTAAGGTTAGGAGGTGACACCAGTATAGTAGATACTAATTCACAACAACCTATAACGGTCGGACAGTTATAAGAGATAGTTAACTAGTTAATAGAAAACAATGCGACACTTAAATAAAGAATTAATGGGATAGGGGTAGTGAAGGTTAAGTTACCTTTAATTAAGAGATTCTTAGGAGAGAGATTAAAGCTTAAAGGCTTCCTTATGCAAATGCATTTTAAAGTTACGCAAAAAGAAGCGAAACTACTAATACCTGTAGATCGGATAACTTATATAGGGTTATTCTTATTAAGAAGAGCACTTAAATAGTTTAAGCCTTACCTTATAGAGATATAAGTAAACGGAATAATAACTACGAACTAAGATGTATGGTTTATGTTCTTAAGTTAGGAGGGGTTTATAGAGCGACTTATATAGATGTTTGGAGACCTAGAGGCGGTAACTATAGTAGAAAGAAAACTCTAAGTTATTACGTAATAAACCTTAGCAATTAAATATATAACGTAGTTCTAAACGCTAGCTATGTAAGTTAAGTGAAATAATAGGGCGCTTATAGCATAGTATAAATAGGGACTTAAGGCTAAAGTTTAGGATATAATTATTCTGATAGAAGATGCGGATACCCTAAGGGATTTAATAGATTAAGCGATTAAGATTAATAATAGGATCTTCTAAAGGGAACAGGCTAAGAGAGGTTAGAATAGAGTTCTATAGTTGTATAAAACGCAAAGTACGTAACAACTAAAGCTAAGTTAGAAACTATAGTATGGTGTAGAGCTAATGGACCTAAGTAGTACTAAAGAAACCTATAAGAGATGGAGTAAGAAATTATAAAAACCTAGAGGTTAAGGATCTAGTAATTATAGGACTAAGAAGTATAGGCTAAACTAGGGATCTTAGCAGTAAAAGACGTTTAGGCGGACTCTATAGCAAAGTTAATGGTTTAAAGATAGAGCTTATATAAATTGCGGAAAATAGGGTTATTTCGCAAGGGATTATAAAGATAGTTAGAGTTACTATGCAATAAAGGGAACCCGACTAGTAGAAGATATACACATATAGAGGGATAATAGTGTACTATAAGGAACAAAAGAATATTTAATTAAAAGTTTTGCGTTCTGTTATAATAACGCATACTAAATTTATAAAGACGCTAAGTATGGCGTAAGCTATTGGCTATAGGAGCTAGAGTTAAAGGGACTTAGAGGAACTATAGAGTTAGATAAAAAAAATAAGATCGACTCTATAAGCTAAATTAAGATATTATAGTAACGTGCGGATAAAGATTAGTAATAATAACAATGGAGTTAGAGTACTTATTAATTAATAGCGCTAAGGAAGAAAAAGGAACTAACTAGGGGTATCCAAACCTTAATAATGTAATAGAAGTAGATATTAAGACCGCTATAAAGCAAGGTTTAGTAACGGGTATTATAACACCGTTAGATACGGTATCTATTGCTTTATAAGATGGAAGAAGTAATATTTAAAGAGGATTAAGTAAGCAGACGACTGCTAGTGCTAGCTTACTACTCGATAAAGGCAAAAGGCTAAAGGCTTAAGATTCTTAAGATGAGATAAAAGAGATCTAAGATTCTAAAAATAGGATAAGGATAGCTTAAGGACCTACAACGGACGAAAACCAATAGAGCAGAGTAGTAGCTTAGTTTAAAGATATATAAATGAGCTCGGGATAAGAGTTCCTAATGGTATAAGATTCTTAAGACGAGATAAGTAAGATTTAAGACTCTTAAGACGAGATAAGAATATTACGGACGCCTAGTTAGACTAAGGTAGGAGCTAAACTTAAGTTAGAAGCAAGCTTAGGATTAAGAATCTTATAGGACTAAGATTTTAAAGTATAAATAAGGACCACTAATAAGATTAGAGAATCCGCAATACAAATAGTAGTTAGACTAGGAGACAGACATATAGACCTAGAAGACTTACTAGGGGAACGCAGTATTTAGCCTAAAGGTTAAAAAGTTAATACTAAGATTAAGAAGTATAAAGACTTTAAGGATCTACTTATAAGACGTAAAAGGAAAGAAACTATAGAGGAATTTAGAGTAAGAATTACCTTATAGTAAGAGTAGAAACTAAATAAGAGATCTAGTTTGCTAGGTTATATAAGGGACAGAGTACCTATATAAAGAATTACTAATAGGCCGAGAGTAGGTATACTAAGGGCTAAATAGCTTACTAAACTAGAATAAGAAGAGGATCTAGGGATTCTAACTAGGTTTAAAAAACAATATATAAAAGGCTGTTACAACGTAGTAATAAGAAGATACTTCCTTACGGACAAGCCGTATATACTTAAAGGGTTATACTAAAAGTGGTATAGATAACAACATAATGACAAGTAGGAAGATTTCTATATATAGCTAGATAAAAAAGTTGTTTAAGACCACCTGATTATAGAAAAGGCTATAACTTATATTAAAGGGGCCTTAATTATAATATTAAAAGATTTAGAGGAGTAATTAGAGGACTAGAGAAGCAAAAGGCGAATTTTAGTACCTGTAAACGAAGTTATAACGCTTAAATTAACACGCAAGAGGTTTAAACTTAAGGACGAAGATAAGCTAAGAGTTAACTTAAGATACTAAGCATATTACACACTATTGTGGATAGTATGCGTAGATAATATATGTAATATATATAGAGCACCTAAGGATAAAAATTAGAAGTATTTAATAAGAATATATTAGATAACGGATAAGGCAAAATATTAAAACGCTAAGTATATATATAGTTGGCACCCTATAGAAGTTTAAGAATAAGGGGACTTAATACTTTAACTAGGAAGATTCCTTATAGAAGAATGCCTAGATAGATAATAATGGTGGGAATATCCAGAGAATACCTATCTATGGCATATTAAAGATAAAAAGCGAACTAAGTATTAGCCTAAGTTAGACTAAGTATAAACAGGATTAAGTAGCTAATAGTTAGGAAAAGTAGAGGCCTATAGAACCAAAGGGAACTAGTAGTAGAGCCTTAGACCTTTAAAGGAATTTAAGGATAACACCTAAATTTACAAGTAAAGTGGCAAGATTAATAGTTTAAGGCATTAATAAATAGTGGAGCAACAAGGAACTATATCTCGCTAGTAGCAGTTAAAAGAATGGGGTTACTATACAGGAAAAAAGAGCACCCTTACCTATTAGTGATGATTTTAGGAGATCTAATAGCCTACAAAGGAGGTATTATTAATCTTAAAACAGGACCTATTTAGTTAACCATTAAAGGAAGACAGGTTAAGATGTCTTTCGATATATTACTATTAGGGAATAATAAGGCAGTATTAGGAATGCCTTAGTTATAGAAATATAATCTAAAAATTAATTAGGTTATAGGTTAGGTTAATATTAGAGATACTTAACGCCATAAGATACGACAACAAGCCAAGTTGGTATAGTACTAAGTTAGAGTGATATATAAAGAAACTGAGAAAGGGTTAGATTATATACTAAGAAGATACCATAAGTATAGTAAAAAACTATGGTCGCTAGAAAGTAAAAAGCTATTAGAATATACAGCATAGGACTATAAAATAAAATAAAAACTAGAAGTAAGTCTAAGGTTCTTTCTAATCTATAAGCTTACCAAAGAAAAGGGTAGAGCGTTAAAGGAGTTTATCCAAGAAAACTTATAAAAGGAATACATTAGACTATTACAATTATCAGCGGGTTATCTAGTACTGTTTATACCAAAAAAGAATAGTAAACTAAGGCTGTGTATCGACTATAAACAGTTAAACAGCATTACTAGAAAGGATAGGTATCCTTTACCCTTAATTAATAAGATTTAAGACAGGATAGGTAATACGCAAATCTTTATAAAAATAGATCTAAAATAGGCGTACTATTAGATTAGAATTAAGGAAGGCGATAAATAAAAGGCAGCCTTTAGGTCAAAGGAGGGACTATATAAACTATTAGTTATGCAATTTAGGCTTATAAACGCACTAGTAATATTCTAGAAGCGTATTAATAATATATTAGGAGAATACTTAGATAAATTTGTTATAGTATATCTTAATAATATTATTATCTACTTAATAACTAAGGAAGAATATAGAGAATATATTAAATAGGTTTTAAAGAGACTATAAGAAGAATAGATGCTAGTAGTAATTAAGAAATGCAAATTCTTTACTAGGAAGACCGATTTTATAGGATTTATTATTAAACTAGGCTAACTTAGTATAGATCTAAAGAAGATTAAGGCTATAATGAATTAGTAGAAACTAGAGAACGTTATATAGTTAAAATTGTTTTTAGGGTTTTGCAATTACTATAAAAGGTTTATAGCGCAATAGTTAAAGGATATTAAGCTATTTACGCGGTTAATAAGGAAAGAAGAACTATAGGTATAGGGAAGAGAGCAATAAAAACTATTTAAGGAAGTTAAGAGGTTATTTACCTAGGAGCTAGTTCTTAAGATCTATTAACTAGGTCTAGAGACGGTTATAAAAACAAATATATTAGACTTTATACTAAGAGCATATTTTATATAAAAGCATCCAGATAGATAGTATCTAGTGGCATACTATAATCGAAAGATAATACTACTAGAGTTAAACTATAACATTTATAACAAGGAGTTATTAGGTATAGTTATAGCATTAAAGAAATAAAGAGCATTCTTATAAGGTATAGAAAAACTATTTATAGTTAAGACGGATTATAAGAACCTAATAGGATTCCTAATAATAAAGGAACTTAACTAAAATTAGGTTAAATAAGCAGAGATGCTTATAGAATACTATTTTAAGATTTAGTATACTAAGGGTATAGATAACATATAAGCCGATACGTTAAGTTAAAAAGCTAAACTATAAAATAATAAAAAGCTATTAGGGGCTTTATTGCGAAAAGACATAAATAGGTTAATTAGGTATAATTATCCAAAAATCGCAGTAACTTAAAAAGATAAACTAGAGAAAGTTTATAAGTCACTAGAAAGCTTTTAGGCATAAAGAATTCTAAAAGTATAGCTAAAAGATTTATAGATGGATATATACGAAAACTGAGAAGTAAAGTATATCCTAAGAAGTATAGTAGAGTAATTTATGGAAGATTTCTATAAAGGACTAATTTAAGGACATAACGGAGCTATAGGCTTAGTGTTAAGACTCTAGGAGGAGTATATTATTAATAGAATCTAGGGTTTAGTATAAAAAATTATAAGAGAATATCTAGATTGCTAAAGAAATAAACTAATAAGGTATAAGCCATATGGAGGGCTATAACCTATTAAAATACTAGAGAGACTATGGGAGGTTATATTATAGGACTTTATTATTAAGTTGCTAAAATTAAGAGATCCTATTATAGGATAAGATTATAATACGATCTTAGTAATAGTAGATAAGCTTACGAAGTGGGGATACTTTATAGCCTATATAGAAGAAATCTTAATAGAAGATGTCGCTAGAATCTATATTAAAGAAGTATTTGTAAGATATAGAGCACTAAGTAAGATTATATTAGATAGGGATCTAAAATTCATAGTAGCATTTTAGGAGGTATTCTTAGCGGAGTAAGGAGTTTAAGCAGCAACTTCTACCGTATATTATCCGCAGATAGACGGTTAAATAAAAAGATTAAACTAGACACTAGAGCAGTATCTAAAGCACTATATTAATCACGTATAGAATAATTAGGTATTGCTATTACTAGTTATATAGTTTGCATATAATGCAACACCTTAAAAAGGAATGGGTACTTCACTATTTAAGGCGAATTACGGATATGAGCTAAGGACATTATTATCGCTATATTAAGCAAAAAAGATAAGTAGTAAAGCTAAATAAAGGATAGAGACGTTAATGAATCTTTATAAGAACCTTATAGAAATAGCTAAGGCAGTATAATAAAGAATAAAGAAATACTATAACGCTAAGAGATCTAAGGGACCAGATCTTAAGGAGGGAGATAAAGTGTGGCTACTATATAAAAATTTCAAGAGTTAATAACTAAGTAAGAAGTTGGACTATATTAGACTAAGACCTTTTAAAATTACGTAAAGGATTTCACCGGTTACGTATAAGTTAAACCTACCAGCTAGAATAAAAATCTACCTAGTACAGTATATCGCAATGCTAAAGCTAGCACACGGAGATATTAAGCCACTAGTCTATAAAGCAGACATATATAGAGGGCGAGAAGAAGATAAATAGTAAGTTTTAAGGATTGTTAGTTATAAGGACGTTAACGATAAAATATAGTATAAAGTAAAGTGGATAGGCTATACTAAGACTACCTGGGAGCCACTAGAAAATTTAAAAAATGCTATAGGAAAGATATAGGAGTATTAGAAGAAAACAGGTTAGGTAATATTAAAGAAAGATTACCAAAAAATAAGTTACCTAAGGGGGACCTAGGAAGAGCGACTGCCGAACTACTTAGAGTTATTTCCTTTATAGAAAGAGAGTTAGTTCTCTTATTACCAAGTTCCTATAGACCTTATTTTATAAGTTTCTACTCCTTAAAATAAACCTTCTTACGGACTTTCTTAAGATAAAGAAGATAGGTAGACGCCACAATCTGGGCATTTAGGGCTTTCTATTCCGCGTCACAAGAACGCTTAAACTTAACCAGAGTATACGACAGCTTACTATTAAGTTTCGCAGCAGTAGATTAAATATAAGACCCTATAATAAATTACTTAGGGAACTTAATAACTACTAAGAGTTATAGGACGTATATACTTAGCGTTAGAGACAAAGCAAACGTCATAGGACAATTAAATATTCGCTTTAGTGCACTCCAAATATAAAGAGGGTTACTAAAAGGAAGGACTCGCCAATATAACGTAAACTAACCCCTTTTTCGCATAACGGGAACACGGAGATAGCATAATCTCACTAAGTAATAGTATGCTAGCAATAGTGCGGGTATAACGCTGCGCTTATAAAGATAAAGGAGGTTTAGAAACCTTAGGAGATATAATAAGTAATAATGTTAACTAAATTAATTAGACGGATATTACACCTTTAGTAAACGACTTAGAGATATTAGGGATCTTTAAAGACAAAGATAGAGAGGAGGGAGATAGTATTACGGACGATTTAAGTACAATACTATAACTACTTAGAGAGGAGTCGGAAGAAGCTAGTTAGTTAATAAGAGCACGGTCTAGGATAAAGCCGGTAGAACTATATAATAAGGAATAGTAAGCGAGTTATATAATATTATACGCAGTATACGCAGTATATAAAGGGAACGTACGTATAATACGTATAATACGTACATTACGTATAAGAAGGATTTTATAGGAGTACGGTTGTATATTTAAGGACCCTTAGTCCCTACTTAGATAGTTCCTTCCTTATAGTAATTCTCAGAATATAATTGGAGTTAATTTGTTGGGCAACCACTCCACCAGTTGTTATTACGTTATTGACTTTTGTACTTGCATTTCCTATACACCTAGCCTAATAACGAGCCCACCGTAGTACCTACTACAAGGTTCCGTTATAGATTGCTAAAAAATAAGTTACCTAAGGGGGACCTAGGAAGAGCGACTACCAAACTATTTAGAGTTATTTTCTTTATAGAAAGAGAGTTAGTTTTTTTATTACTAAGTTCCTATAAACCTTATTTTATAAGTTTTTACTCCTTAAAACAGACCTTCTTATAAACTTTCTTAAAATAAATTAAGCGAGTAGATGCAGCCAAACGAGAATTAAGGGCCCGTTATTAAGTATTGGTAGCCTCCTTTTTAGTATTATAAAAATAATAAAGTTCCGCCAGCGTAACTAAGAGCTTATTATTAAGCTTTATAGCGGCAGATTAAATATAAGACCCTATAATAAGTTACTTAGGGAACTTAATAACTATTAAGGGTAATAGGACGTGTATACTTAGCGTTAGAGATAAAGCGAACATTATAGGATAAATAAATATTTGCTTTAGTGTACTTTAAATATAAAGAGGGTTACTAGGATAAGGGACTCGCTAATATAATATAAACTAATCCCTCTTTCGCACAATAAGAACACGAAGATAGTATTATCTTACCTAGTAATAATATTATAGTAATAGTACGAGACCGATAAGCTATAGAGGAAGAAGAAATTGCTTTAGGTATAATAAGTAATAATATTAACTAAATTAATTAGACGGATATTATACCTCTAGTAAACAACTTAGAGATATTAGAAATCTTTAAGGATAAAGATAAAGAGGAGGGAGATAGTATTATGGACGCTTTAAGTACAATATTATAACTACTTAGAGAAGAGTTAGAAGAAGCTAGTTAGTTAATAAGGGCACAGTCTAGAATGGAGCTAGTAGAACTATATAATAAGGAATAGTAGTATAAGTCATATAATATAATCTATATAATCTATAATAGAGTAGATAAAATACACATATATTACGTATAAGAAGGATTTCTTAGGAGTACGGTCGTATATTTAAAGGACTACAGTCCCTACCTAGATAGTTCCTTCCTTATAGTAATTCTTAGAATATAATTAGAGTTAATCTATTAGGCAACTACTCCACCAGTTATTATTATATTGTTAACTTTACGCATTACCTATATACCTAGCCTATTAATAGGACCTACCGTAGTACTTACTATAAGGTTCCATTATAAAGGAACCTCTTTAAAACCTAATTCGTTTAACAAGCTTATAAGATTCTTTTGCTATAATAGAGGGGATTATTATAGTCCATAAAGGGCTTTTCTTAAGCGTAGTACTTTGTCTATCTTTCCTTTACTAAACCCTAGCGGTAGCTTTATATAGACAACCTTGTTAAAATCGCAATAGACAAACGCATTAACTATATCTATTTATATCTATCAGATAACTTATATAGAGCTAATTATTAATAAAATAGGTTAATTAATTAATAATCTTAATTGTGTGTTAATCGTCTTTTAACCTAGGGTCCCTAGGCTTAGACGAAAATATTTACAATACACGTAACCTATATACGTAACTTGTGCACGTCCTACGCTACAGAGAATATAGATTATCTAATATACCCCCTTAGCTTCGACTTGGTTAAGGATAAAGCTAACTACCTTCTCGTGTCCGTTAGTACGTTAATTAAACTATAATCTTATCTAAATCCTTCCATCTCGCTCTAATATTCTCCCTTAGGTCCTCCAATTACTTCTCCTTATTTAGCCGCTCCTTAATATCTACTATTCCGATTATATTAACGAAGCTTTTAAACCTCTACTTAGGTAGGGCCTTTATAAATCCATTAGTAATTATCTCCTTTATCACTTTCTATTAAAATAGCACTCGTTTTATTGCGTATTCTTAACATAACTAGTATTAATAGATATTAATATATTAGAGCTTCGTAATTAGCTTTACCGTGTCTTTTATAATTAGTTAAAGTATCTAGGTATTATTATAGTTAATAATTAAGGGCTCGTTTAGCCTTAACGTTATTACTTTAAACAGCCTACTAATAAAGATAGCTTCCTTTACTGTCTATAATAGGGCTAACAGCTTAGCTTCTATGCTTAATATTATAACTATACCCTACTTATTTACTCTCTAGGCAATCGGCCCCCTAAATAGCTTTATAATATATCCTTATAAACTCTTTCTATTAATAGAGTTATCTATAAATAATGCGTCGCTAGCATAGATAAATAATTACGCTTTACTTCTACCGTCTTCATTATCTTATCCTTAGTTACGTATTCCTTTATCTCTCCCTCTACCGTTTATTTCTTCCTTATCTCCTCTATAGTAGATTACTCTACTCCTTATGCTATATAGGTACTAGATAACTCTATCTACCGCTTAATAGTACTCTTAGCTTAGGTCCTAATTAAACCTTACTAGCTATAATACTATAAAGGTAATATCCGGACGCGTTATAGTGGCTATATAAAGTACTAAACCTAGTTTTCTCCAATATAGCATTATAAAAGCTAGTAGGGATATATAACAGACTAATAGGTCTATATTAGGGGATAGACACGTTAGACGGATTATATAGTAATTAGTAGGGAGGAGTTTTAATTCTACTATAGGAGTGTCTAGAAGACGCCCTCTAAGATCTATTTTATACTAGTTAGCTATCTTCTTAATATAGGCTTTCTAGGATAGCTATAGGAGCCTTTAGCTATAATTGCATAGTATATAGATTTCTAGAAACCATTTTAGCTTACTAAGGGTACTTATCTAGTATTCCTTACTTAGCTCCTTAATTACTTCTTAAACTTTCTTCTTATCTATCTTTTAGTAGCAGAAGACAATATCGTTAACGTAGAAGAAGATAACTATTTTACCTTTTAGCATAATATATAGCTCCTAGGGTACTTCTTTAAAACCTAATTCGTTTAATAAGCTTATGAGATTCTTCTACTATAATAGTAGTGATCGTTATAGTCCGTATAGGGCTTTTTTTAAGCGCAGTACTTTATCTATCTTTCCTTTATTAAACCCTAGCAGTAGCTTTATATAGATAACCTTATTAAGATTACAATGGACAAACGCATTAACTATATCTATCTATATTATCTCTAGGTTAAATTTTATAGTAATCGCTATAAGGGTTTAGAAGGTCGTACTAGCTAATATAGTAGCTCTTATAGGTAGGTCTTTTAGGGCCTATTAATTTCCATAAACTACTAAGCGTGCCTTATATTTCTAGAGAAATTTATACTTGTCTATCTTATAAATAAATACCTATATTAAGCTAAGGACCTACTATTCTTTTACATACTTCTTATCTATTTCTTAAAACAACCTTATTTAATAATAAGATTGGAGGTAAGCTTATTAAGCCTCTTAGAAATAATCTTAAAGAGAATATATATTAAGGTCCTAGATTAATTAGGGTAGCGAAGGTAAGTTCTTCCTATATAATCTAACATCGCGTATTCTACCTAATTTTAGCTTACTATCATTAAGTTAACTATTAAGGTTAAACTTCCTTCCTACTAAGAAGGCGCCGTAATAGGCTAACGTAATCCTTTTAATAATAAAGTCTTTAAACCTATTATTACTGGCTTCCTTAAATAAGTCTTTAACTAAGTTATTAGACACCCCCTAAGTATTAAATATATCTCCTACTTAATAAGCAATATCTTAATTAGTACCTTATACATCTAACTTTATAAAATACTTAACGTAAAAGGCATATAGAGATTCTTTGTCTTCTTTTATTAGAGGTAGCGTATAATATATATCTTTAAGAGCTCTTATAAGCTTAAGATCTGCTAACTTATTAAAGGCTTAAACTAGCTTATTAACGTTATCATCTTCCTCTTAAATTAACGGTTTAAATACTTCTTTATTATCTTTTAGAAGGACCTTATTCTTAGTTTAAGTATTAGGTAGTTAAATCTTCTTAATTAGCGTATCTAATTCGGCGTATAGGTCCTTTAAGATATCCGTTTACTTACCGTTAAAAAACATCTTTTTATTAAAGATAATGTCCCTAGTAGAGATAACAATACCTTTATATAGGATCCAGATCCTATAGATATTAGTAGAGTTATAGCTAATAAGGTAGCCGATATAGGCTTATAAATCTAGTTTACTTAGCCTTTTCTTCTTTAGCTAGGCGTCTAACGTCATTATATACGCCCTATAGCCGTAGGCTTTTAGGTACGCTAGTTGCGGCTTTTTTAATCTCCTATTAGCTAGGAAGGTATAGAACCTCTTATATAGCAATATATAACCGTTACTTTCCTATATCGTTTAATCTTAAAGGTAGACTATATAGTTAACTATCTTATTCTATAGGTCGTATAGTAGATTAGCAGTAATTCTTATTACTCGTGCTCTCTTAATAATTACACCCCCTAAGTATTTGGCGATACCGTTCTAAGCTTAGGTATATAGCGCTAAAGGCTTAAATATAATCCCTTAAGTCTGTAGCTATTTAAGGGTTCTCTTTTTCCCTAGCTTGTTATCTAATCTAATAGTATTAACTTTAAGGTTATACCTTAAACGAATCTACTAAATAAAATCTTTAAGTACCTATAGTATCTCCTTCTCCTTGCTATACGTCGTTATAAAGTATAGGAAGGATCTTTCTAAGTAGGTATTATAGATAAGCATAACTCGTATAAATCCGGTATACACTTCCTTAAGGTTAGTCTAGTTAATATAGAGGTTAAAATAGGGTTTATTAATTTTCTATTTTAAGAACCTTCTTAAGACCTAACGCTTGATTTTAGCGAGACTATAATATTAACATTCCGTCGTCTTTAGGCCTTAAAGCTTAACTCTTAAGGCGTTAAGACCTAAATATTAAAGGCTTATAGGTCCTAGATAACCTAGATATAAATGCCATAAATATATATCTCCTTTTAAATCTAAACAAGCGTCTCTTAATAATACTCTGCGCTTCTATTAGCATAGTAGTTGGCTTATATTAAATGCTAATAGACTTCCTAGTTAGACGTATTTAATAGTCTATTATCTATAACATTCTTCTATTTAATATAGGATTGTATTATCCTACTAAACTAGAAAATTATTATCTCCTTTATTATTTTAGTAGTACCCTTATTTTTAAAGTAGACGGAACGATATAAGGTTTATATTAAAGTCTATATAAAAAGCAACGTCCTTAAGACGTAGGATTCCCTTACTCTTGTCTAGTTTTATAACTTAGATAGTAATGTTACTATAACCTAGTATAGGCGCTTCTAAGCTGCCGGCGATAATATATTTATATCTTAGAGCTTTCCTAAAGTTATAGAAATAAGAAAGGTTATTAAAGATATAGAAAGTGGTTCCTAAGTTAAGAATAGTTAATAGCTTTAGTAGATAGAGTTAACCGGTATAATACAATTCTAGGAATATCGCATTAGCTTCTCCCTTAATCTTAACTTCCTAACTCTCGTCCTATTATTATTAAGCCTTGTCTTCCTATTCTTTAAGTCTAATTTTCGCAACTTAGTCAGCGAGATTTTTATTCTTTTCTACCTTCTTTAGTACCCTATTAATGCGCGCATCTCCTATTATAACTCCTACAGGTCTCTTATCTTTAAATAAACACTAATAGTCCCATAGGGAGTGTCCTTATATTCCGCACGCTAAGCACTTAGGCGTTAGCTTCTTATAGGACGTCTCCTTATCTACCAGTGTCCTGGCTCTCTTTAAGCGTCTATTACATACTAAGGCTCTTCCTCTTCGTAAACCTTTAATAGTATTAGAGTAATCCTTAATAGCTTACTCTGCGAAGTCTACATTAAAGGTACTCCCTCTTATAGTAGTATTGGCTTTCTTTAAGGGTGTTCTAAGTCCTTCTTACAGCTCCTTTACTACTCTACGGTATTTAAAAGATCTTAACTTCTGCAGGTTATTTAACTCGGTAGTATACTTTATACAGTAGGCGTCGCTAAAAGGTTAAATAACTTCTGCTAAATCTTAAAGCTAGATTCTATTGGACATTTAAGGGATCTTATACTTCTCTCCTAGTACTATTATATATTCCCATTAATCTAACTACTAATTTAATTTTAATAAGTATTTAAACCCCTTAAGGGCTTCTGTATACTAGTATTATACCTTCTTCCTAATAAATAATAAGGTAGGTTCTATATTCTCCTTTAATTAGAATAGCCGTTCTTTAACTATAAGGGAAGGGTTAAGCAGTAGCTTCTTTTAAATTAATACTATAGACGTAATCTAGGTGCGGATCTGTCGCAGATACTCTTCTTATTTTAGGAAATACTTTATATCCTAGTTATAGTATTATCTGCTATTCTTATACGCCCTCTATTAATTCGTCAAAAGCTATATATATAAGGTTGCATTCTTATTAAAATCTATAACTTCTGGATAGGGTAGTGCTTATAGTAGACCTTATTAAGGTACTTCCTTATCTGGGTTAACGTAGGCCCAAATTTACTAATCTATAAGGGCTTAGAGTTGCCATAGCCATTATTCCCAGTCTTCTAGCTTATTGAGGATAATTATATTAGACGAACTCAACGTCGGTAGAGTTATTTGACTAATAGGCAGATAGGAATTGAGATGGAATTCGTCGTCAGGATCGTCCTCGTCGTCAGGATTATCCTTATCATTAGGATCGTCCTTATTATCAGGATCGTCCTATAACGATTAAGGTGGAATCTCGTGGAATCTCGTAGAATCTCGTCCTGTAATAATTAAGGTAGGATTTCAATCAGGGTCGTCTTATAACGATGAGGTGTCAGAGTCTGACAATAAGGTAGAATTTCTTCAAATAATTAAGTAATAGCTGAATAGCTTCTTATATCGGCGGACCGGGCTTATAACTGTCAGATAACTCATATAGAGCTATTTATTAATGAAATGGGTTAATTAATTAATAATCTTAATCGTATATTGATCGTCTTTTAACCTAGGGTCCCTGGGCTTAGACGAAGATATTTACAATACACATAACCCGTGCACGTAACTCGTGCATGTCCTACACTACAGAGAATATAGATTATCTAACAATATCGTCTCTAGGTTAAATTTTACGGTAATCACCATAAGGGTTTAGAAGGTCGTACTTACTAATATAGTAGCTCTTATAGGTAGGTCTCCTAGAGTCTATTAATTTCCGTATACTATTAAGCGTACCTTACATTTTTAGAGAAATCTGTGCTTATCTATCTTATAGACAAACACCTATATTAAGCTAAGGATCTACTGTCCCTTTACGTACTTCTTATCTATTTCTTAAAATAACCTCATTTAATAATAAGATTGGAGGTGGGCTCGTTAAGCCTCTTAGAAATAATCTTAAAGAGGGTATATATTAAGGTCCTAGATTAACTAAGATAGAGGAGGTAAGTTCTTCCTCTATAGTCTAATATTACGTATTCTACCTAATTTTAGCTTACTATCGTTAAGTTAACTATTAAGGTTAAACTTCCTTCCTGCTAAGAAGGCGCCATAATAGGCTAAAGTAATCCTTTTAGTAACAAAGTCTTTAAACCTATTATTGCCAGCTTCCTTAAATAAGTCTTTAACCAAGTTGTTAAACACCCCCTAAGTGTTAAACCCGTCTCCTATTAGTTAGACAATGTCCTAGTCTTATATATCTAACTTTATAGAATACTTAACGTAAAAGGCACATAGAGATTCTTCGTCTTCTTTTATTAGAGGTGGCGTATAATATATGTCTTTGAGAGCTCTTATAAGCTCAAGGTCTGCTAACTTATTAAAGATTTAAACTAGCTTATTAACGTTGTTATCTTCCTCTTAAATTGACGGTTTAAATACTTCTTTATTATCTTTTAGAAGAACCTCATTCTTAGTTAG
>Ga0307515_10008832_pt1 | contig 19568 bp, 7 predicted proteins | sample 17_EM_MG_FD_194513 | JGI IMG/M metagenome (GOLD analysis project Ga0307515, IMG submission 194513) | Populus trichocarpa ectomycorrhiza microbial communities from riparian zone in the Pacific Northwest, United States - 17_EM | ecosystem: Host-associated > Plants > Roots > Unclassified | place... | reverse complement strand
GTTGTTGTTTGTAGGCAAGCTCTCTATATAATTCTACCATAATAGAAGACCCGGCATGGCGCCCTTAGGGCAGCTAAAACGGTGTATGATTTCAAAAAAAAAAAAAAAAAAAAAAATTCCTTTACTATAGCACTACCATTAAGCTCTTACTACTTATGATATATATATAAGGGTTATATCTAAGCCTTAGAGCCTTATTACGATGGTAGAAAGTCATTATTAGCCTTATATCTACTATAGCGCGCAAATTCATATAGGGTCGCTACCCCGGTTAGTACCTCTAGCCGAAGCGATTTTTAATCCTGGTTAGTGCAAATAGTTACCTAATTATTACAGCGTAATTTACTTACAGTAGCTGCCACACCTGTGGCTGTGTAAAGTCTTGGCAAGCGCGCCACCCTCAGCCTTATAGCCTTGTGATTTAACTTCTAACTGCTAACTTAGGGGTCGTTCGGTTGCAGCTTCAGAACAGAACCGATCTGAAGCTCAAATCTGATTCTGACGCGATTGCTCGGTTGATCTGACGACTTTCTGATCTGAAGCTCTTCCAGATCGGTAAGCGCGTCAAATTTGAAAGCTATACCGTATGTAGTAGTTGAACTGAAGCTCCTGGCGTCAGTTCAATAAGGAGCTCAAAGCACCTCAGTTCAACTCCAGTTCAAATCTGAGGCCTTGTATACGCGCCCGATTGATGACTGCTTATAATATGGCGACTCCGCCCACCCCAGTCGCGACGCTGTTTCAGTCGCGTCTGTATATATTTTATAACGTCCTCATCTTAACTCTCGCGATCGCGATAATATTGCTTCCGCGCGTCGCAGGCGTCACCGTAGCTCTACTTCGGCCTCTACGGAAGCTAGGGGAGAGCGTCGATTGAGGAGCCATAGCAAAAAGTCGCGATAGAGGCTGCAGTTGAGGTACTCAAATCGTTCATCAAGATCAATCGCGTATTGTGCAACTTTAGATTCTGGGCTTTAATCTGGAGGCTTACCGAACGATCGGCTTAATTACACCTTCAACTGAGCCACGGTAGGGGCTTACAGCTCGGGGGGGTCACGGAAAAACTCGGCGGGGTCACAAAGTTCAACGGGGTCACAACCTTTCTGACCCCGCTCAACTTCTGACCCCGCTGAGCTTTATGCATATGCAGTGCATATACAGACCAATTTATTTTATTTTATAGAATTTATTTTATTTTATATATATAAAATAAGTTATATGCGAGGCATATGCGGTATATGTAGGGCATATACTAAAATAAAATAAATAACCTAAGTTGTTAAAATATACCTGTATACGCGTTGTATGGTCTTAGCATATGCAGATTATATACTCTATATATACTCTACCAATTTTATATTTATTTTAAAGAGATTTTACTCCTTTATATACTACCTTTTAAAGTATTATATATATATTTTATATAAGGTAGGCTATGCTATAGTATTTACTTAGTATATATAATAATAATAAATTATATAATACTTAAGGTATATATACTTAGTATATACCCCCCATTAACCATAGCAGTAAATAAGTAAGCTAGGTTATTATAGTATAGACTATGCGTATGTATTGCATATGCTAGGCATATGCAAAGTTTATACGTATACTAAATTTACACAAGGTAGGGTGCGCTATATTATCCCTGTATATGCTGAGCATATGCTTAGCATATGCACCCACTAATAAACCATTTGACGCATATATCTTATAGTTGTATATATGCATATACTTAGCATATGCACCGCATATTTAATGCATACGGTCGCTAAAGGCAAATTGTGGCTACCGATGCACGTTCTGTATGGGTAAAAGTGTGACCCCGCCGACCTTTTTCCGGTGCTCCATCGGTGACCCCGTTCAACTTTCGCCGACCCCCATCGGTGACCCCTTTCAACTTTTCCGTGACCCCCCCGAGCTGCACCCCGATAAGGCTCTACGGCGATACAACGAAACTCAGCGCCAAGTATTAGAAGGAAGTTAAGGCTGCTTAGTCACTACAGGAGAGCCGCAGTACTCAGGGTGGTGTTAAAGTTTAGGAGTGTTGATTATTTAGGGTATCTCTGTTACTACAGTAGCCACTATAGTAATAGAGACACCCCAAATAATTAAGATCGCGATTGTTAAAAATAGTGTTACTAGAAATCTTGCCATAGGGACGTTATTAACGACCCCTTACTAATATTATTAATATTAGTAGTAGGGTCTAGCTAAGTTATAGAGAACTTCTTTGTATATATATTAAATATAGTATAAGGTAGTAACTTAGATAGAGTAATATAGTAAGCTATAAATCACTACTATCGGTTAGGAACGGTTATATTTAATAAAATTGCGAAACAATATTAAATAGCTATATCTTTGGTTAACTCTAAGCTAGTATATAATTTCTAAACTAGGCTTAGCTTACCGTGTACTTAATTGCTTAGTTATATAGGTAGAATAACTATAGCTTATATCTTAAATTACGACAACCTAAAGTCCTAAGTATTTAGCTGTGTAAGGGAGTTATTAAAGTTGTTAGAATCTTTAGAGTCCTAGCTAGAGGATACTAGTATAGGAGATGGTAAGCTAAATAAACGGACGAATATATTTAATATTATTAACAGTTGCTCTTAAGAGGATTCGCCTAAGGTTAATAACTAGGTTAACTAACGTTTCCGCTTATTAACAGCCGCTTATAGTAAGCACTGTAATCTCGCAGGTGTAGTTAATATAGGTAGTATATTTAACGATATTTTAAGCTCCTTATGGACCTCTACTACTAATCTCTACCTCTTCTTCTGTTAAGATATCTATTATTTTGCCTGCTCTTTATACTTTACAGCCCTCTTAGCTTACTTAAAGCCAGTAAGACCACGCTTATTAGCCTTACCCTTCTTCTTAAACTTTACCTTTAAAGTTTAAACCGGATTAGGTAGTTCTACTAGTATAGCGTTATCTTTTTTACATACCCCTTTAAATTTAAGAAGAAGCTGTTAAGTCTACCGCTAAAATAAGTCTATAAGAACTTCTGCTTGCTTAGTAGGGTATAATTTAGTAATTGCGTTATATACTATAGTCGCCGCGCCTAACGCTATATCTACTTTATTATTGCTAAAGTAGTTACCATTAGTAATAGCTTTATTATTAGGACTAAGTTAGGTGTTATAACTTAGTTATTAATTAAATCTAATAGTAGACGGCCCGTTAAGTAGCTATTAGGGGTAAAAAAGGCTTAATAATAACAACGCTAATTTCTATAGAGCTTTTTCTATCTAATAATAATATAGGAGGCTATATTAAATAGGAAGATTATAGTTACCTTGCTCTAAATAGCAGCTGTATTTACTATAGCCGTCCTTAGTATTAAATCTTTATATATAGAACTCTAAGAGTCGCTAATATATATAAGCGATAATGTAATTATTTTTAAGCGGCCCGTACTTCTTACTGTCCTTAGTGAGCTAGCTAAACTATCTATAGTTAGATTTAATAACTTCCTATTCATCCCGTATAAGCCTAATAGCCTTATTAGTTACTTAACCCTATAGTAACCAAAATGTATAAGTATTTTAAAGCTAGAAAGACTTCCTATAATCCTTATATTCTAATCTCTTATACTCCTTAAACTTTTTATTAATTACTAACTTAATCTAATTAACAACTTCTAGTAATATAAGGTCCTTATATAACCTTACTTTTATTACTAGGTAAATTAATTCGCCCCTTTATAAGGTGTTAGCACTAAAATTATAGTAATAATAAGTATAAGCCCTATTAAAGTAAGCCTCCCTTAGGCCCTAGTAATCTTTAATTTTAAGAGCCTTTGGCTAGTTAAGTTAACGCATAAGTGCATTATAATTAGCTTTAAGTTTGGTAGGACTCTCTAACTTAATATACGCCTAAATTAAGTCCTCTAATATCTTCCATTTCTCCTTTAAGTACTTACCACTATTAACTAATATAGTCTTAATATTTTTAATAATATACCACTTACAGAGTTGTATCTAGATATCCTTTTAGATAAGCTTTTTGGTAGCTAATATAAAGCTAACTCCCTAATTGCTAATATAAACTTTTAGTATAGGTATATTATAGAATATAAACTTATATATCTCTTTAAATACCTACTTAGCCTTAGATATAATAATTAAGTGCATAATTAGAACTATCTTGCTAGTATTTATTATTATTACTATAGTTAATAGCGGCATGCGGAGCTAGTTTATAGAGAATGTCGTATTAATATAAATATAGAAGCTAGAGGTAAATTAATATATAAAAGTGATTTATTTAGAAGTTATAAAGGTAAGTATTAAAATGTTAGTCATGTGACGTGGTCACAAGACCATGAAGTGAGACTAACTAATTTGACCTTAGAGTAACCCCCTACTTCTAAACAATAATTAACTACTAACTTCAACACCGTATACGTATTGCAATACAGTGATATTTATGTATGTTAATAATATGAGTATACTAATACTAATTAGTAAACGTATAGATTAGGAAATACGCAATAACTAGCGCTTAAGGAGTAGTACTGGAAATAGTTCACCAATTGCCTAGTTCTTGTCTGTTTTATTAAAGGAGAAGACTATAACTTCTACTTAAGCTTAAGAGCGTATATTGGCCTTATAGCTAATACAGCAGATCGCTAAGAGAATAGCAGCCTTGCTAAGATCAACCCTATAGGCCCTAAGGCTATAGAGAACGTATATACAACCCTTAACCTTATCCTTAACCTTACCCTTGACTTTACCCTTAACCTTAACCTCACCCTCAACCTTAACCTTACCCTTAACCCTAAACTCAACCCTTAACCTTAACCTAAACCTTAAACCTCTCTACCTTTAAATCTCTACTTAAACCTTATAGATACTTAAGCTATAACTATAATAAAGTGGTATGAGAAGATATTAAAGCATAGTAATGGAATCACTGCTGCTATAGCTTTTAAAGATAAGCTAGGAGATTATATAGCAATAAAGGTCTACGTATATATATAGGAGAACTTTATAGACTATATATTATGGACAGTATTTAAGGAGGAATTTAAAGGCTTTACTATTAAAGATTTTAGATGTATGCGAATTAATATAAGAGCAAAGTTACGTACTTATCTACTTAAGAGAGGAGTGTATATAGGAAAGTATAATAGCAGATATTTAATCTTAGAAGCACTATTCGACCTCCTTTAAGAGGAAGAACCTTATAAATGGATAGATAAGGAAATTACAGAAGCTCTTAAGGAAGTCAGCCCTATAATTATAGTGGCACTACAAGAATAACTTAACTCTACACAAATAGCTTTTACATCGAATTAAGCTATACCCCTGTTAGTTATAGCCTCTTTAGTTCCTATAACCCCCTCTTATAGCCTACTACCTTCCCACACGGTGGCGACGCCTGTAAACTATTAACTACCTCTACTACCTTTAACGTCTATAATTCAGCCTATAGCTATAGCTACGAAACCTAGAATATAAATACCTACCCCTATAATACCCTAACCAGCTATTGTATTTATACCCTAGTAAACTGCACCTACCTCTACCTAAGATTAACTACTTACCCTTTTCACTTAACTTCTATAGACGCAGAATCAGCAATTATTGCCTACGGTAACTGCCTCTACCCTCCCTTTAGCAGCTGCTCCTACCCCACCTGGTCCTCCTCTTGCCTAGCATCTTTACCCTAGTACTACCAATATTGACCCTGCTATACACCTGCCTATATACAGTAAAGAGGTAGCCACTATTGCTAAGATCTACACAGACGACCAGAAGTACGATGGAGTAAGTGATAGCTTTAACTTTAAGTTAACTATCTTCTATAATATCTACAAGAGATCTGGCTTACCACTAGAAGGCTACGTAGTGGCATTCCCTAGTATGCTAAAAGGGCTTGCTTAGGACCACTACTATAATAGTAACCTTAAGTTAAGACCTTTTACTAAAGCCTATAACTATATGCGATAGTTCTTTAAAGGGCCAGAATACTACCGCAAGAACCTTATGGAGTGGAATAGTATAACCCTCTAAGGAGTTATAGACGAGAACCCTAATGAGTTAATCTATTAGAACTTCTAACTGCTTATAGATAAACTACTAAAGTAACGTTATGGATTACACCTAGACTTTTATATAAACCGTATTCTTATAAATAAGTTAGTTACTGCTTGCTAGGGAGTACCAGTATACCGTATTACTGTCTCCAACCCTTTAGAAGACCTTTCTTAGTTAATTAGTAAGCTATAATCCTCTATTATTACGTAGGAAAAAGAACACCCCTTATAGGCCTTAATAAGACTATCTTACTAAGCCTTTTTTACGGATTAATGCTACCATTAGAACGACCAGAGTCAAGACCGAAATACTAATTACTACGGTAGTAATTACTCTTATAAAACTAATGGTAGACTAAAGGCCAAGTGCTACGTCTGCAAGAAGGAGGACTGCCGTTTGTGGAAATATATAGAAGAGGAGTATAATCGGTCTAAAGACGACTACAAAAGACGCTTTATTAATATTAAGGGCCGTAATAAGGGTAACTTTAACAACTACTTTAAGCAATATGTTGCTGCTTGCAAAGGAGATAAAGATAAAGATTTAGACTTTGAAGCCTATACCTAAGACGCTGATAACTCTGGGAGCGATGCTGGAGAACCTAACGATAGTTCTGCCTATATTACTACCTTTAGAACACTTACTATAGAGGAAGCAACCTTTATAAGCGTAGAGCTAGCTAATAAGGCTTATATACACCTACTTACGGCTTTAGAACTTACTACGGAATTTGTTACGGAACCTTATATGGAGACTAACCCATTCGCCTATAATACGGCCACAACTATAGCGTTACGATATACCTTGACGGTCTTTATAGGAATTATAATCGATATAGGTGCTTCGCGTAAGTCTATAACTAGCTATGGCTAATTCCAAGCCCTATAGGCCGTAGATAAGTCCGTAAGTCTTAACACGTTAACTAAGGGCTAAGTAACTGTCTAATTTAGGATTGGAGCCTTTACGTCTATTAAAACCATAGACGTTAACAGCCCTATAGGCAAGGTATAATTCTATATCATTAAAGCAGATACTTCTTTCTTACTTTGCTTAGCAGATATGGATAGACTCTATATTAAATATGATAACCTAAAGGACGTTATTATTACTTGCACTAAAAAGGTGCCAGTAATTAGACGATTTGGCTACCCGTTTCTTGTATGGAGCTCCTCTTTATAGTCTTATCTGGTTAAGTCTTTTAACGCGAACCCTTGCTACTTAACTAATGTAAAGCTACAACATCTACACCGTCGATTTAGTTACCCGTTAGTTGATAGACTGCAAAAGCTTTTTAATAAGATTGGCCACGGCTATGATACTGATAGATCTGCTATTGAAGAGCTAACTAGACTCTATTACTACTGCTAGAAGTTTAGCAGATCTTTAAGTAGATTTTGCTTTACCTTATGAGACGACGTTAATTTTAACTATAATATTATTGTTGATATTATGTATATTAGCGGCTCCCCCCTACTATATATAGTCGATGAAGCAACTTGATTTTAAGCTGGCAGATGGCTATAAGATATTAGCGCCAAGTACACTTAGGACGTTCTATAAATGTGCTAGATCGATAGCTATTTAGGATTACTAGACTTAATCACTATAGATGCTGGGAAGAACTTTGTTAGTAAGGAGTTTAAGCACTACGCTGTTACTATAGGAGTAACTATAAAATTAGTTCCAGTTAAATCACACAACTCTATTGGAATGGTAGAGCGCTACTATGGTCTACTACAACGAGCTTACTAAATCATTATAACTGAAATCCCTGAAATTAGCAAGGAGATGGCCCTATAAATGGCTTTTAAAGCCATTAATAACACGGCTGGCCTAGGAGGCCTAGTCCCTATACTTCTAGTCTTTAGAGCCTACCCCTAAATGGTTAAATCGGACGCACCGTTACCTTTAGTTACGTAGCGGGCTACAGCTATTAAGAAAGTAATAGTGGAAATCTAGAAGCTATAAGCTGAATGATAGATCGCTAACGCTCTTAATACGCGAAATGGATAATGAACTAACGCTGTTTATGGCCTCCCACCTAGTTCGCCTGTCTTAGTTTAGAGAGAAGGTAATACTGGCCAAATTGGTTATTGGGATGGGCTATATATGCTGCTTGCTATTGATGGTGAGACCTGCACCGTGAAGCTACCAAATGGACCTATGACCTTCTGCTCTACGGTTATAAAACCTTACCTACTGGACCTATAAGATTTAGTTGAACTATAAGAGTCTGTTAAATTAGCTGAACTAGTACCTCTACTAGCTGAACCTTAATTGTTACCCGAAGCTGAACCGCAGCTACCGCTAAAGTGAGGCAGAGGTCGCCCCCGTAAATACCTACTGCTTATGGCTGTCACAAACACGGCCGTTACGGACGCTATGATAGATATAAATGCTCTTACGGGTGATATTGCAGATATGGCTGATATTGCTATCTACTTGCAGGATGATGATACCGCAGATATGGCTGATACTACTAGTTACTTATAGAACGATGGTAATACCCAGTTTAGCGCTTTATGGCAAAAGGAGGTTATAGGCCTACTTGAGAAAGGCGTCTTTGAGATTATTAAGCTACACGATATGCTAAAGGGGGTTAGACTCTTTAATTCACGGTTTATTAACAAGATTAAGAATAAGGGAACCGATAAAGCCTTTGAGAAATTACGACTTGTTGTATAGGCCTATAACAATTTTAAGAAAGAGCTAGTCCTTACTTAGTTACTAATAATTTAACGAGTTAGCTAGTGGCTGATTCTCTGTATTGCTACTATGCTACTATAGATATAACTCTACCTCCAAGACATCTTATAAGCCTACGTCCAGTCTACTATGAACCTAAACCGTGAGTTCTATGTATAACCACTATATAAGCTAAATAAACAATTGGGAATTGATAAGGACTCTATTCTAAAGGTTATAAAGCTACTTTACGGAGTACCTAAAGCTGGAAACTACTGGTTTAAGACCTACCATTTATACTACGTTAATTAGCTGCGAATGGACCAGTCTATATATAACCCTTGCCTGCTTTATAGCAACAAACCTTTTAGAATTGTTGGCTTATAGACTGATAATACGCTGTTTTTTGTAGATAACACCTTTACAGAGGCTGAATAAAGCGAACTATATAAGGCTGAATTTATGGCTAAGGAGCGAGAGTAACTGACCGCTAATATACTAGTTAAGTTTAATGGAGGACTTATTTAATTAGTATAGGATGGGAGTATTACGCTAACACAAAGGCGCCAGTGTGAGAACCTTAGGGTGGTTAATACTACGCTAGCAGACAGCACTAGCTCTAGAGGAGTTACATACGGCCTACTTACGCTAAAGGATTAGTATATCGCCTAGCGCGCTAGAGGAGCCTATATCGCCTTAGTCTGTTAGCTAGAGGCTTTATTTAACTTATCCTTTACTGCCTAGGCAATTAACTCTAAAGAGGTAGATGTAAGAGAGTTGAATAAGCGCCTAAGCTAGCAGATTTAGAACTTATACAGAGGTCTTAAGTTTGTTAAATTGGAGGCTAAGACCCTACAGCTTTTAGTCTTTATGGACGCTTCCTTTACTAATAATAAGGACCTCTCTTTACAAATTAGCTATGTTATTATACTAGCTAATGTAACTAAGAAGGCTAATATCGTCTATTGGAGCTTAATTAAATATAAAAGAGTTACTAGAAGCGTTCTGGCTTCTAAACTCTATGGAATGGCTTACGGCTTTGATATTGCCGTCGCTATTAAGTCTATGGTAGACAAAGTCCTATAGATTAACCTTTTGCTTATGCTCTACACCAATTCTAAGTCACTATATAACTGTTTTGTACGACTTGGAACCATATAAGAGAAGCGATTAATAATTGATGTAATGTGCCTACGGCAAGCCTACGAACGTCGGCAGATTATAGAGGTTAAATGGATCAATGGTGAAGCTAACCCTGCGGATGCGATGACCAAGGGGAGGCCTTGTGTTGCCCTATAGCGACTTATTGATATGAACTAAGTCGATATACAGGCTATAGGTTGGGTGGAGCGTGAGGAGTAATAGAAGGTGGTTTACGGGTTATAACGGTGCTAGGGTAAGCCACCCGCTATATTCTGCGGACCCTAAGTTTAACTAACTAATTAGGATTTTCCATACCCGGTATAAAAAATTGCTATTAGCTCGCTTACCACTAGCGCCTTGGCGGCCCTCGCGATATATTAACCTGCTACCCCTAATAACTTTTTTTCTTATTACGTATTAATTAGATCTCTAGCTATTGCGTATACGCTATAAATAGTCTAGAAGTAGACTTAACTTTGGAGTATAGATTAGCCTTCTTTTTAGAGTTGCTCTAGTGTTGGAATGTTAGTTATATAACGTGGTTATAAGACCACAAAGCGAGACTAACTAATCTGACCTTAGAGTAACCCCCTACTTTTAGACAACAATTAATTACCAACTTTAACACCGCATACGTATCGCAATACAGTGATATTTGTACACATTAATAATGCGAGTATACCGACAGTAAGTTAAATAAGGACTTAAGAGGTAGGGTTATTTAGGGAGAAGAATAAGTTAGTATTAAGTTAGTGGTAGATAGCAAATAAATATCCTAGGCGCTTTAATACTAAAGTACTCTGAGACATACTATCGCACGGTTAAATTATTGTATTTAATAGGTCCCACTATACTAATTTATAACTTAGATGTACCGGAAAATACTATATTATTTATACTGCTAGGATTAGGGCTAAAGGTCGTTTATCTAATAAACCTAAATCTATTATAGTAACTTATTTCTTTTCTATTCTTTCTTTAAAGCTATAAGATACGCCTATTTAGAAGGCCGGTAAGTAATCTAGATAAAGGGGATTATTTTTCTTAATGGGGTCCTATTATTGCTTAAATATTATAATCGCCCTAATCTTGCTATCGCCTTAAGATCTTACTATCGCCTTAATTTTGCTACCTCTTAGATCTTATTAAATAAAATAGTAAGCTTATCTGTTTTAGTATTAACTTCTATATAGATACGCGAGTAAGTATAAAAGCTAGCTTGTTAGAGAGCTAAATAGAGCTCCGTAAATTACTCTTGCTTTATTATATCTCCTATCTATTTACCTTAATAAACTTACCCTCCTATATTCTAGTAGTCGCGACTACTTATTAGTGGCAAGTTATTAGCGGATAGAAGCCGCCGTACCTCTTCTGCGGATGTATTAGTAGCTTAGTAATTAAGGGCTTCCGCTATAGTTGCTGTATATTATAGCTAACGGCTCCTATATTTTAGAAGAGAGAGAGAATTTAGTATAGCTATATAGGTATATATACTATTATTAACTTTTATAACCTAGGTAATAACTTCTTTATTTATATGCTTATAAATAGAGACGTAATAAGGATAATTCTTCTTTAAAATCTTTCTATTTAGCCGCCTAAGTAATTAACCTTTCTTATCCTTCCGCTAGCGGTTATCCTTAGTAAGCTTTTAATAGTTGCGAGTCTCTTTACTATAAGCTTTATATTGTTACGGAGTGAGTATAAGCGGCGATAATATGTAGTAAAGTAGATACTATTAAGCTATATATATAAACTGTGTAATAAGGTCAAGACGTTGCGTAAGGAGAGAAGGTAGGGAAACGGGAAGAAAGGGTATATATTGTTAGCTTGGTTACTTGGTTAATATATATATAGAGCAGAATAGGATTTAGGTGGTGGTCTTGGTAGAACTTAGTAGGATTTAATAGAACTTAGCGGAATATGGCAGAATATGGCAAATTACCATTAGATTGCCGCAAATTGCTGTCTTATGGTTAGTCTTTAGTTGCTAAGTTAGTGGAAATAGGTAGACGTGTATAAGGTGTTATGGGGGTATTCTGTAATAGTATCCCCCTTTTAAACTTGAGCTTCTGCGAGATGGGGCTATAGTAGTTCTAGATAGAGTTTATAAAAGTCTTCTACGGCTTATATAAGTCCTATAGAGTTAATAGGTTCCTATAAGGGCTTAATAAAGCCTTTTCATTTTATAAGATATATATATTAACGTTTCCGTTTATTATATTTAATGTTATTAATTCTTTTAATAAAGTACTTATTTTCACCATTTACTTTAACTGGTGGGGGAGGGTCTTATATTTGTTTGGGTAGGGTGTCTGATATAGGAGTAGTGGGGTAGAGGACTGACGTATAGAATATGGGGTGGATTTTAACCGTATTAGGGAGCTTTAGTTAGTAGGCGTGGGAGGAAATAACCTTCTTAACCTTATAAGGGCCAGCGTTCTTCTAATTAAGCTTCTTAGTAGGTTATTTTATGTTTAGATTTCTTATATCTAGCTAGACAAAGTTACTAATTTGGTAGGCTAATGCTAGGATTTGTTTCTTATTTACTACGGCTTTATAGACAGATTAAGCCTATATTATTTTATTAGTAAGAAACTATTATAGTTCCTCTATCTTCTCTATGAATTTATTTGCTTCTATAACTTATAAGGCGTGATAAGTAGGGTAAGTGTTGGTTATATAGGGTAACTCACCAATAACGACTACTTAAGTAGGGTTATAGTGATGTTGGTTAATAAAGCTTCTTTTTAATTGGAATGAGGAAGGGCGAGGAGCTTAAGGCTCCTCGCTACGCTAGTGCCGCGGCGACACGTGATGGCAACTTGCTATTACGTGACGGCAATTTGCCGTACGTGACGGCAAATTGCCTCATTCCCGACACTGGCAACTCTTCTTTTGTGGTTGCCCTCTATATATAAATACTGCTTGACTATTATAACAAATATGGATCCTTCTTACTTACTATTGCCATTATAATATAAGTCTCGCTGTTTTAAAATTTGCCTCTTAGCACGTGGTGCTTTCTTGCTGAGGAGTTATAGGTAGATATTGTATTAGGGCCGTTAGGGCCGCTAAGGCGCTAGCTATAAGCGAGCTAATAGTGATTTTCTATGCCGGGTATAGAAAATCCTAATTAGCTGGTTGAAATTAGGGTCCGTAGAGCGTTATACTCTTACTCTCTTTTAACCTAACCTTTAACTTATATATATAAAGTATTTGTGTTAACAAACGTTTCTAGAGCCTTATTTAGGTTTGCCTTTATTATTATATCTGCTGGGTTATCTTAACCGTTAATTTATTAAATCTTAAAGAGTTCTTACCGTTTGTAGGATTGATAAAGTGCCATAATATTAATTATAAGGCGCTTCTCCTTTGTAGTACTAAGCTTAACTAAGCACTTATAAAGGGAGTATGAGTTAGTATATACGATTATAGGGATAACGGGAAGTTTAAGTTAATCTGTAATTATCTTTAGGGTAGTTCTAATTATAATTGCTATATTAACTCCGCTAACTATTTTATATATCTCTAACGCTAGAACGCTTTAAGTGACGCGCTTGCTTTTGGTTAAGCTCTAATAAATAAGATTGCTGTAGATTGTGAAGTTATTCTCTCTAGTAGATTTATTTACGATAATAATCTTATATCCTAGCTGGGAGCTAAAATCTTTATTATTTGTGAACGATCTATTGATAAATATAAAGAGCTTGGCGGTAGGAAGATTAATAGGCACGTAAAGTAGTCCCTGGTTGAGATAGTTTATTTATTAGGAGAGACGCTTATTTAGGGCAAGGACGTTATCCTTAGTTGGTTCCTAGTGTTAAGCGGTAATAGAGAGATTAAATAAAGCCTTAGGTTGATAGATAGAAGCGATATAAGCTCTATAAGCGCGTTGCTCTACGTATCCTTGTTTTGGAGAATTAATGTTAATAACGTCGATCTTCTTGCCTTAACCCTTCTGGTATAAAGTAATGGAATTCTTATTTAGGGAGAGGACACATCTATTGAAGAGTAATGGTGTTGTTAAATTAAGCTTTTCCTTTGGCTTTGCTATAAGATTTGCCTTTACTAGCTTATCTTCTTTAAGAGCTGAGAATCGGTTATCTCCTAAGATAATTATATTGTTGGTTTGCATACTGATGATTCTAAATGGAGTTCCTATAGTTGTGATAAGGAAGCATGGATTGAATATAGAAGTAGTTATTAAAAGCTTCTCTTTATGGTGCTTGCTGTAGGTAGCCCACTAGTGAGTTTCTGCCTTTGCGATTCTATATAATGGCTTGAGCACAACTATGATCGTATCTTTGGAGTATTGGTGGCGAATTTGCTCTAGAAGGTATGCTAATATTAAGCGCTAAAGGTGCGTCTCTAATTAGGTGTAGGCCTAAGTAATATCTTATAGATAGACTGCCATTCTATTCTTTATTAGGGAGGGAGCTAGTATAATAATAACTCGCTAACTGGCTCGTTAAATTGTGGGAGATTGTGTAAAAATTACCTCCTTACTATTGTCATTATAGCCTTAGATGATAAGCCTTAATTTCTTAAATAGGGCGTTAGTAGCTTTGCCTTTAATCTCGTTAACCATTTTTAACTTAAAGATGCGAACTTTATTGAACTTAGTAGGGTTATACTTCTTAAATTTGAAGACCCCTCTTATAATAAGACTATTGATCTCCTACTTGTTGGATGCTTGGAAAGGAGCTTTTAGAGTTATAATGCGACCTTCCTTTTGGAGCTGTTTTGCGAGTTTAAAGTTAGCCTTCTCCTTAGCTGTTATAAAGGCCATTAATAGCTTAACTCTATTCTTAATGGCGGCAATAAATTGCTTTTCAAAATTAATAAGATATTGGCGATTTTGTAATCCCTTTGGGCGACCTCTACCGCGTTGTGGTTGCGGCGTATCTACTATAATTATATTAGGATTATAGTCGCCTTTTAGAGCACGTTAATTATAGCTTTTCTCTAGGGCATCTTTTATAGTATCCTGTAAAGGCTTGGAACTATTATTTTTGTAGTAAGGCTTGATAACAGTTAAACGGAATTAAGTGGGTCCGTAAGGCATCTGAATAGTGCAAGTTTAACTATTAATTGTAATGAGTTGATGTGGGCCTAACTATTCTCCCCTTTTACGCTATACGCGTACTTTAGACTAGAGTGGCAGATTAAGCGCAGTTGAGGTGTTTGGGCTATTTCTTATTCCTAGTGCATTATTGACCTAGCGTGTAGTGTAGAGACGTCGCACCTCCTTTATTGCCTTGCGAATAGCCTTAGCTCGTTGTATAATAGAGGGAGATAGTAGAGAATCGTTAGTTATTTGAGGGTAGGCGCTAAAGACTAGTAATATAGGTATGAGTCTATCTAGGCTAGCGGAATCGTTAACGGCTTTAATAGCTATTTGTAAGGTAAGTTCTTCGCTAGTATCCTCTAGTTCTAAAGAGATAATCTTGTATACGCGGCGTAATGGCGCGTGATATTGCTCCACTTTTTTAATACTATTATATGCCTTAACGGGGACTTCCTTGACCTTAATTGCTATTGCCTTTATCTATTGTTGAAACTTTGTAGATAAGAAGTTCTTTCCTGTGTCGTAGACGATTTAATTAGGGGGTCTTAGATAGATATTAATTTAGTATAATTAAAGGGTATCCTATACGTTCCTAGCTAATATATCCTTTAAGAAACGTGCGGCTTGGAAGAAGGTTAAGAAGTTAATAACTTAGAGTACTGGCTTGCCGCTAAGGTATATAACGTTAACGATGATATAGAAGTTAAAGTTGTAGTTATCTTTAAGGGTGAACTTAAATCGGCCAGGGGACTTCTGGTTCATTTAGTAGTGATAGTAGTACTTTATAAGATGCTTAATTGCCTTAACCTTAACTTTATAACCTGCTTGCTGAAGAACCCTAAGTAATTAATAAATAGATGGGTGGCTAAATCGACGGTGTAGTTAACGTAACTCTAACTTAGTTAGGTGGCTCTAAGTAACACTCTTTTCTAGTTAATGAAGGAGCAACTAGGGGTGACCCTACTTGCGTATAACGGGCACCTGATTATCTCCCTAAATAAGTATATTCTTAAGGTTATTAAGCTTAACGCCTAATTTGTCTATATCTTTAATGTAAAATAGAAACGGGGTGTTTATAGGAACGACGTGAAAGGTGATATACCCTAAGGGGGTTTAGACCCTAATTGTGCTAATAGAGATTATAGTACCCTTGCTAAAATGAATTGTGTGTTAGCCTGCTGTTAAATGGTTAATCTAAACAGAGCTATTAAGCTACTAAAGGGCTTGAACTTAAGGTTCTCCTACTATAGATACTCCTGTGGCTCTAGTATCTGGTATAATACTATAGAAGATATTTACCGAGTATCTGTTATTAAAGGAGAACGCGGAACTCTCCCTTGGCTCGTTAAAGATATCTGACTTTATGGTAAAATGGAGCGTAGATTGGTTATTAAGAATAGTAACGGTTTGTATGCCATCTACCTTACCATACTTAGTGAAGTATTAGTTAGGTGAGTACTCCTTAATTTCTATATCTATAAGGAGCTGTTTAGCCTTATTAACTTTACCCTTAAGATCTTCTACGCCTTTATATTAAACTAGGAAGCTTTAAAAGTAGGCCGTAGTAACCTTGCAATTTTTGACGTTTCTTATACTCTAGCGGAACTTGTTATATGCCTCCTTTTGTTTATTAAGAGAATGCCTAGTTAACTAGCAATTCGGTTTCTTATAAACGTAGCACTTCTTCTAGCAATTACTTTAAAATAAACCTCTATAAGGACCTCCACCTTTATTTTGTGGTTGTTAATTATACCCTTTGCTGTATTGCCTACCCCGGCTACTATATGTTTGATTAGTCTAGTTATAATTATATTAGTTGGGCGGGTTAATTAAAGTAGGTTAGAGTTGGGCGTTAAATTACTATACTTTTTAAGAGTGTAGAGCGGTGCTAATAGAAGATCTTAATTGAGTATATACTCCTTCGTAAGTATTTATAGGATTAAAGAGAGTAAGGTTATATTCTTTAACACCTTGATATACGCTAATGACTTAATTATATAGGCTGAAGTCCTCTTAATATGATTTGGATAAACTACGCTAAATTATCTAAAGTTAATTAAAGAGCTTTTGAAGATAATTAAGCCGAGGGATACCTGGGTTTATAGCAATGATCCTTGGGAAGGTAGTCTCTCTCTATTCTAATATATACTGCTACTTATTCTCTTCTATTTTAAAGTGGTATCTTAACTTATATATTATGCGGTTAAAATCGTATCCTTTTCCTGCTAAATAATTATAATAGAAGGTACTAGCTCGGCCCTTAAGTATGACGGAATAGGTGTTGTGGTATTAATCAGACTCTATTCCCACCTTTTAGTAATAGTTGTAGAAGATACGTAGTTTTAAATTAAGAATATTATATAATTCCCCGCCAAACTTCTTCTTTTAATCTAAATAGAGCTTTGTAAGCTCTATAAGCAATTTTAAACTGCCTCTAATTTAAGATTGAGATAGAGGAGGTGGGGGTTACATTATAGGCTGCAGTGGGGACGTAGGTCTGGTTAGTGGAGTTTAAAGGTCGTTAAATCGCAAAGTAATGGGATCCTATGCCTACTCTTGTTGGGGTATAGTATCTGACGTTAAGGTTACGGGTTGAATTGGATACAGAGGAGTTAAAGGTGGAGGTAGGTTCGTCTTTAGAGGTGTATTACTTGGGTTTTATCATAAGTTAAGCTTCCTTATAGTGCGTAGTTGGTGCTTAATCTCTTATGGAGTCTATTCGTGTTCTTCTTTTGCGTTAATAACCTGCTCCTAAATATTATCTTTAATAGTACCCCCGTCCTTAGGGACAAATACTCTATTTTTTTAAAGGAAGTTACGGAAGTCCTATATAATATCCTTGTTTATGGGGGCCTATGTTTCCTTTATTTATCTAACAAAGTCCTCCTTTATACATTCCTATAGCGCGGTATCATTGTATTTACTGTCCTTATAATATGCTATATAGTATAATAAAAATCCATTTAAGTCTTATTTATTAGCGTTTGCAAGGTTAATTATAGCTTTGTTCTATGTCTTTGGGTTAATATCTTCCTTATACTTCTTTAGGTAGGTTAACGCTATGGTAGGTATAGAATTAATAGGGTGTCGTACGTCAAAGGTAGGTAGGATTTTCGGTTTTGTAGGATCTTGTAGGTTTGCTGTCAAGAGGTAGGTAATTTGAGATGTTGTTTGACGCGTTTTAGACGTTAACTTGGGACCTTAGGTTTAGTGATACTTCTGACCTAAAGTACTCGACCAAATCTTCGTAAACGCGGTTGTTCTATATAATGGACGCAACTTAGTATCTCCTAGTACTTAGTGACACTTCTGTTACTAGTTTTCCGCAAGTCTAAGGTAGCACGGTATCGCTGGGATCCATTCTATATAAGCGCATATGGCACCCCTGTACGAGACTGTCTCTTCTGTTTAAAAACCTAGCTGCTCTGTGGTTGACTGTGTATTCAACCACTGATTAGTGTTGGTTATATAGGGTGACTCACTAATAACAACTACTCGAGTAGGGTTACAGTGATGTTGGTTGATAAAGCTTCTTTTTGATTGGAATGAGGAAGGGCGAGGAGCTTAAGGCTCCTCGCCACGCTAGTGCCGCGGCGACACGTGATGGCAACTTGCTATTACGTGACGGCAATTTGCCGTACGTGACGGCAAATTGCCTTATTCCCGACAGTAAGGAACATTACTAAAGGGTTTAAAACCTATTTATAGATGCTGGCCGTAGTTGGCTAGGAACGGGGAGACCTTTATAGTTTTCGAAACGGAATTATTTACAATAAACTCGGCGAATGTAAGCCAGTTAATTTAGTTATCTTATAAGTATAATATGTATATCTAAATATACTGTTCTATTATAGCGTTTACACGTTCCGTTTAACTATCCGTTTTTAGGTAGTATACCGTAAATAACAGTGCTTTAATGCGGAGTTAGGTAGTTAGTTCTTTCTAAAATATAGAGATAAACTGGCTACCTTTATTGGAGATAATCGTTTTAGGGAGTCCGTGGAGTTTCTATATATAATCTAGGAATAGTTAGGCGATGGTAGGTGTTAATATATTAGGGCAGGCGATTAAGTGTCTTATCTTAGATAGTCGGTTTATAACTACTATAATATTCATATAGCCCTTACTTATAGGGAGGTTAACAACAAAGTTAATTAAGACGTCCTTCTATATTTGGTTTGGAATAGGTAGTGGCTTTAAAAGGCCGTTATATATCTTATATAAAGCTTTAGCTTATCGGCAGACGTAACAGCTAGAGACGTACCTTCGTATTATATTATATATATTCGGCTAGTAGTACTCCTATTAGAGTAGCTCTAGGGTTTTTTCTTAGCCTAGGTAGCTGGCTACTAGTAGGTTGTATACGTGTTTAAGGAGCTTAAGCTTAAGTTTATTATAATTAGGGATAACTAGACGGTTCTGGTAATATAAGCGGTTTCCGTAAGCTTTATATTTACTTAGAGAGATCTTCTTAGAGCGTCTAACGCTATCTTAAATTAGCTTAAGCGTCTCTTAAATAAACTCGTTATTTAGGTATTCGTCAGTTATAATCTATTTAATTAATTAATTAGTTATTTTAAGGACTTATACCGTAAGATCTTTAGTAGGAGGGTTAA
>Ga0307515_10008831_pt1 | contig 19570 bp, 5 predicted proteins | sample 17_EM_MG_FD_194513 | JGI IMG/M metagenome (GOLD analysis project Ga0307515, IMG submission 194513) | Populus trichocarpa ectomycorrhiza microbial communities from riparian zone in the Pacific Northwest, United States - 17_EM | ecosystem: Host-associated > Plants > Roots > Unclassified | place... | reverse complement strand
AACTATCGTACCTTACCTATAGGGAGTGTTATTTTTAGCTTAATAGTAATACAGAAAGTCTTTTCTTCTATATTTTGCCCTAGTTATAGCTAAAAGATGTCTATAACTAGGGCTTTTCTTTTTTTAAATTATTAGTGCGGTTATCGCCCTACTTATTTTTTTAATAGAATCTACCTCTAAAGTTTTCTCTTAACTTCTTAAAGTATTCCTATAAAGGTGCCGGATGGGTAATAGGTTAGCCCTAGAAGTCTTTCCCGTTATTTAAGGCTCTTAACTTTAACCCTTTTAAAGTTCTCTTTAAGAACGGCTTCTTTAAAGGTTGGGTCTACCCTATATTACTACTAAAGTGCCCACGCTTTTAATAACCCTTTGGCTTCCTACCGGAAGAGGTCTAGTTCCTTACTATATCTTTAGCGTTTAGAACTACTCGTTTAAAATCCGTATATATAGTAATCCGCAATAGGGCTCCTACGTACTTTATTTTATTATAAATTACTAGCTTAATTCTAGCCTAGATAATCCCGATCTTTTCCTTCTTATAGATACTACCGTTCTTATTTTTAAAGGGCTTTAGATCTATCTATTAAGTATAAGTTTCCACAAAGTTTATAAACTAGCGGAAGTTATAGCAGTTAAGCTGTATCCTATTCCAGAATAGCTCTATATTATTGTATTATATAATATATAGATCTTAAGTCTATTTCTCTAGGAAGGTTTATAGCTATAGCTATATAGTAATTTGCTCTTTATTAAGCCAATTAAGTGTAATCTGGTTTAGCAATCGGTCTTTAATCTTACTAATAATCTAGTATATACGCTCTTTAGTATTATCTTATATTATTAGCATCTTAAAGAAGTTATCTACCTTATAAACCCAATTATCTAACTGCTGGGCATTAGGTTTATAGCGGAGTTCTAAACTACTAAAGGCCTTAGCCAATTAGTCTATATCCTTTTTCTATTTATAGCGTAGATAACTCTCTAAGTCTTCTATACCTTAGGTAGGTGCTAGGTAGCTCTTAAAAGGCCCTTAGCCTTAGCTAGGTTATAAAAGATTTTATCTAGCCTAGATTAAGCTCTACTAGATCTAAACCTACCCCTAAAGGTTTTTAATATATTTATTAGTGGCTCCTTCCCATATAGCTTTTAAGAGCCTTACGGCAGCTTCCTAATATCTATCTTAAAGAATATCGGTTTAGGGCTCTTAACTTTCTAACCTTAGCCTTAGGAAAGCTCTGGCTATAGAGGTAGTATTAGTACTAGTAGCTAGTATAGATTTCCCTATAAGGCTTAAGTCTTAAGTTAATAGTTAGTTTAGATTACCTAAAGGGGTAGGCCCGCTTGGCTTATAAACAGTCTATATACTACCGCTATACTAATTATAGGCCGATGGTCTTCCGGGAGGGTTCTGGTTAGTTCCTTAGTTAGATATATCTATATATTTCTTTCGTATTTCTAGCTTAAGGGAAGATCTTAGAGTTGCCTCTAGCGCTTAATCTTTTAATTGGCCTAGGTAGGGCTAAAGGGGTTCTAGTTGCTTTCTAGTAGCGTTATAACCGTTATAGAGGGTATTTACGTTTTCCTTAGTGGTAACTGTAGGTATATAAGAGTCTTCGAGCTCCTAGAGCATCTAGGTATTAGGGCTCGTTTAACTATCTTACCTAGAGGGTTGTATTATCGCAATCTCTCGCTATTAGAGGGACCTTCCTGCCTTTACATAATGGCTTTCTATAAGGTATCTATAGAGTTTTTATTTAGGTTTTCGCGAGATTTTAAGGGAGAATAGTAGTTATAAATAAAAGATATAAATAAATAATCTGGTCCTTAAAGCCGACTACCCTTCTAAGAAAGAGTAGGAAGAATTTAAATATAAGGGGATCTTATAGACAGGGGGCTATAAGGATATAATTAGAACAGGATAAATTAGTAAGAGAGATAAATTCTTAAGGAGGTAAGGCCTTAGGGATTGTAGAGACTATATACTACGGGTATATGCCTTTAGCATATAACTGGCGACTATTTAAGGGGCGTCTAGAGGTTGTCCTAAGGGCAACCTAAGGTGTCCGCAATAATATCCCTTATATTTACCTATTAAATAAATAGACAATTAACCCTAGTTAATAACTATACGTACCTAACTAATAAATAAAAAAACGTCAAAATAAGGTTTTTGCTAAGACGCTAATTAGGCCCTACCTAACCTATTGGAATCCTAAAATAACAACTATAAGCGAATTAAAAATCAACCTTATCCTTAACCAGCTATCTAATTAGATTTAGTAGTTCTTTATTATTTAAGACATAGCTAAAACTAATAAGGTATAGCAGTATATCGACCCGTTTAAGAAGAAAGATAAGCTTTTAATGCTAAAATCACTAAAACGGCCTATACTAGCAGATGTACGACCTATAGCTATATTAATAACCTAACTAAAATAAAACTAATTCGCTATTTATAACTAGCTCTACGCTAAGTATAAAGACGATCTTTAAATATACTAGAAGTAAGAGCAGGCCATTAACGATATTAGCAACTACATTATACAAACAATATTAGTAGCCTACCTTCCCCTTATTAACGGCCTAGATTCAGTCTATAAACGGCTTAAAGTACTTAAGAAAGCGCTTATCTCTACTACCTTAGGTTAAAAGCATAACGTTCTAATATAATATACGGCACTAAAAGCCTATAACAAAAAACAGAGTATTAAAAAATGGTTAAATAGCTAGTAAAACGTCTATAAGCTTGCTAAGCAATTAGACCTACCAGATATGCAAGGCTTTGGGCCACACTACGACTTTATTTAAGTAATTTAGCCTATCTCTTCTAGCTTTATAAGAGCTCTAAAAGTAAACCTTATTTATAAAAAACGTAAAAACAAAGAAGCCCTATCTATTATCGACCTAATTAAGGAATTTAAGGAGCACTACCGCATGTAGTAAGCAGCATCCTTTGCTACTACTACTAATAGCTCTGCCTTTATAACCCTATAAGGCAATTTTAATTCCAATTTAGATTTAAATTTTAACGGCAATTTTAATTCTAATTAAAAATGGAATAAGATATGCATATACGGCTTTAAGTATTAATTCGGCGACTACTTCTATATTATTAAGTAGAAGCGCCTTTAAGGATAAAAGCTAAACCTAGATATCTAGAAGGAAATAGATAAAAAGATCTTATCTATACTTTAGATTAAACGTATCGTTAACCTTATTTTAAAAAGAGAATAGGAAGTAAAAAAGAATATAGAACCTATAATTAATTTTAATTCTAAAACCCTACCTTCCAAAACCCTAACTAGCTATACTACTGTGTTTAATATTAGTTAAACTCTATTTAAACTCTAGAATACCTAGATACTTAACCCTAGTATAAATACCCATATCTATAATAACTAAGAAGACTTTACCTTCTTTTACCTAGCTGTAGAAGACGACTACCTAATTACTAGTAAATTTTTTAAAAAGATATAAGCTTACGGAATAGTAACAATTACTATTAATACACCTACTAGGAGCTTAAAAATGAAGCTATCCTATATAGTATTAATACCTACTATATTTATAAATATCGTAGCACTATTAAAAGCTACTAATAACGATATCTATTTTAACTTAGGACGAAACTTACTATACCGTCTAGTAACTAGCGAAATAGTATACTATATAAAACAACTAGGGGGCCACTAGGCACTAATACACAGAGAGCCCACTTTAGATTCAATAACTTAATTAACCCTCTTAATAAGAAGACATTAACTAAGCAGAATGGCCCGTAAACTAGTTAGAGCCACAGCTATAAAATAGTATAAAATACTTAGCTATATAGGACCTAACGATATTAAGCAGCTTCCTAAGTATATTAATAGCGTAAAGCTTAAAGAGCTAATTAACGAATAAGCACCGCTTAAAATTAAATATAAAGTCTGCTTATTAGCAAAGCATATATAGCAGATCTCTTAAAGACAAGAATATAAATTTTTAGCCACTCGACTATTTAAGCGGGTAGCATTTAATATTATTACCCTTAGAGAACTAGGGTATAATGGCGATAGATATATAATACACTTCTATTGCATATATTCTAAATTAAATTTTATATTTACCGCTAAAAATAAGAATAAAGCTACCGTCCTACCTACTATCCGTAAGACCTACTATTTAATTAAAATACGATTTTATTAGGACGTTATCTTTTTCTAGAGTAATAATAAACGAGCTTTTAGATAGATAGGAGATACCCTATAGACATAGTATGCAGATAAAGGCATTACTTTTAAATATTTAGCACTATATACTAAAGAACAAAATAGTAGAGTAGAATAATCTAGACAAACCCTTATAGATTAATTAAGGGCTATATAGCTAGAAGTATCCTTACCCATATCTTTAAGACTAGAGGCTTTTCTTACTACTAGCTACGCACTTAATTAAACCCTAAATAAGCAACTAGGATGGAAAACTCTATATAAAATTGCCTACAGTAAGCCACTATTACTTACTTATATGCACGTATATAGCTATAAGACCTATACGCTAGATAAAAGGGTTAAAAGGGAAAATAAGCTAGCTCCTTATACATTAATTAGACACCTAGTCGGCTATAATTTAACTAATATCTACTAAATCTAGATTCTAAGTCTCCGCAAGGTTATTTAAACTAGAGATATTATATTTAACAAGACCTTGTTCTATAACCCTAAGGGTTAAGATATTAACTACCTATTAAGGGAAGCATTAAAGGACACTATCTAGACGATTAGTCTACTAGAACCTCTCTATAAGGATAAATTTAAGGATAAATCTATCCTATATAGACCTACCTTAAATGCAGATTAAATAACTACACGTAAATTAAATAATGCGGCAGAGCCTTATATAAAGGATACTAAGTAGTTACTAACTCCTAGTAGAACAGTATCTCCAAATCTACTAGAAATAAACACTATATTAAGAGGACTTTAAGACAACATCTTAGATATAATTAAAATAGGTCCTACCTAATTAAGCAGTTTATTAAAACTGTTAAATATAACTTTATAAGCTAATAAAGTCTTAGCTAAACCTTCTACCAACCTTATCCTACTAGAAGGATTAAAAAGAATTTAATGTTAAGCGTATATAATAGCACCAGCTAATCTATCTACCCTATTTGGTTACTATGTTAGATTTGCTATAGGACTAGTAAAGGATATCAACCGAACTAGATCCTTATCTCTATATTAGGACAATCTTCCTTCCAAACTAAAGAATCTTAAAGATCTAAGAAAGCACCCTTTAACTACTAGCTTTTAAAAGGCTATAGAAAAAGAATACAATAACCTAAAACGCTAAGGGATATTTAAGACTATACTAAAAGCAGAAGTAGGCAACGAGCAGATCCTTTTACTAAAATAGGTCTTTAAATATAAGCTTAATAGCAATAGCTACCTATAAAAGCTTAAAGCTAAACTATGCATCCGCGGAGATCAATAGATTACTAAAGAAGAGACCTATGCAGTAACCCTAGCTGCTTAAATATTCCGTACTCTCATGGCTATAGCAGCCGCATTTAACCTAGAAATTTAACAGTATAACGCTATAAACGTATTTATAAACGCTAAGCTTAGTAAGCCAATCTACTGCTTCTACTTAGAAGGATTTAATTAAAACGGATATATCCTAAAGCTACTTATAGCGCTATATAGATTAAAAATCTCACCACTACTTTAGTATAAAGAGCTTACCAATATACTGTCTAAATTTAGATTAAAGCCTATTCTAGGTACTAACTGCCTATTTACTAATAGACGACTTATTATCTTCTTTTATATAGACGATATTGCCGTCCTATTTGCTAAGAAGGACCTTTTAAAACTTAAAGAATTTAAAGTAAAATTGCTATACTAATACGAGATCCATATACTAGGAGACCTATAGTAATTCCTAAGTATTTAAATTAGTTAAGATTAAGCAAGTAGGAAGCTCTGGCTTTACTAAGACTCCTATATTAAAAAGATAGCCAATTAATTTAATATTTAACTACTAGAAAGATTTCCTAAGTTACTACTTTCTATTAAAGAACTAATTCCGTCTAACTAGTAGACGAACCCTTAAAGAACCCTAGCCTACTAGTAATGAGTAGGGTCACTTATATACTTTGCCGTATTTAAAAGACCTAATATTACTAAGATGCATTTTAAGCTGGCCGAATTCCTAACTAGTCTAAATTAAAAGCACCTTAATGTAGTAAACTAAGTAATTACCTACTGTCTTAGAACAAAATCTACAGCTATTAAATACTCTAGCGAAGTATTTAGAGCCTACGTCTACTTTAGAAACCTTAAAGAAGAAGACGTTACCTTTTATAGAGTATTTAATATAGTATTTACGGACTATATAGAAACTAGACGGAGCTCTTAAGGATATCTTTTTATGCTATTTAGAGGACTAATTAATTAGAAAGTAACCCTATAATAATCTATTACTCGCTTAACTACTAAAGTAGAGCTTCTCTCCCTATCTATTACTGCCGTTAAAATTATCTAGTGGTAATAATTCTTTAAGGCAATAGGCTTTAATTTAAAACGCGATTTTACTATACTCTATAATAATATATAGACTATATAACTCCTAAGACAGGATATACTAAAGCTTAATACTAAGCTTCCATATATTAAAGTCTATTAGCACTAGCTAAGATAGGAAGTTTAAGATAAAAAGATTAACGTTTAATAGGTCTCTATAGATAAGTATAAGGGTTATTTTGGCCCTTACTCGGCTGCATCGCCTAGGGGCTCTCAGGGGTCGCCAAGGCTAGCCTTCGGCTAGCCCTTGGCACCTCCTTATAAGCACCTCAGGCTTGCAGCCTCCTTCCCCCCCATTGGCCCGTCTCAGTACGAGGCTATTGCCTACCTCATTACCATATCGTCCTCTTCCATCGACTCCCTATGTGACTCATGCTCGGCTTACCTGCTCCCTACCATACACCCTGGCAATACTGCCTTACAATAAGATACCTACTAACGGCCTTACTAAGATCCTATCTTGTTAAAAGTATAAAGCTTAGATAAAGTAATTAAATTTAGTGGATATTTAACATTAGATTAATTAATTCTATTTGCAATGTCCGCGATATCCACAATATCCGCGATATTCGCAATATGCCATTTTAATTACCCTACTTTTTGCTACTCTTAAATTATATCTAAATTTCCTATTTTGATATAGCTTCTACCCTTATTTTATATTCTATAGCTTTAACTATATTATTAAATCTAGGGAGGTATATAACTAACTACCGACACTATACTAAGACATAAGATTACCGCTTAGAAGGCTTTAAGATAGCGTTAATACCACCTTATATATTAATTGCAGATTATTGTTCCCATTTAAGTTACCTATTACCCCATTATGTCTTATTACCTCCACCTTCTTTATGTTTATATAGAGGCTTTAGAGCTACATTTATAATTCAGTTGCTTATTTAATTCCTATATACTGCAAAGCTTATAATTATCCTTAGTCTTATTATCTAAAGAAACGCTTCCTTAGATTATATTAGCACCGCATCTACTTTCTAAAAAAGAGGGAATATTAACATTAATATAACGGAAAGCTGTAGAGTCCCCCTTAATGGCGAATTTTGTATTATAAGGGTAAAAGATAAGTCGCCACTAGCTATTAGGTCTAAGAGCGTAATAGAGACAGTAATACTAAGGATCCTACCTTATTAGCTACTAGTAAAGACTATAAACTATCGTTCTTAACTAGCCGTAATTTAGTCGCCTATTAATTAGACGCTAATAATAGCGGTATATATGCATTTCTTTATTAATTATTACTAAGATGCTAAAATCCTACTACTATCTAAACACGTTTAAAGCTGCGGGTCCTTCTAACTTCTATATATCCTAGTCTTCTAATAGCAGCATCTAATTAAGTAAAGTCTCTTAGTTATAGGAAAACCTTAATACTAAGTTATAAATAAACTTATATAGTTCTAAGGAGTTAAACGGAACTAGAGGTTTATAAGTCTTTCCAAACTAGGAGTACGTAGTAGGATCTATCTTTATAATACTAAGGTAGTTATAAATATAATATATTAAGCGGAGCCTATAATACAGTATAGTATAATTTAAACCCTTTATCACTAAACCTATATATCCTCTTACTATTTACGTATATATCTAGCAGACTGTGACGGCTCGCATAAATGCCTCTAAACCGAAGCTTGTGGATTGCTATTTAGTAAAGATACTAAGCTAAGGAGAAGAAGAAGGAGAATCGTTTAGGGGCAGTAGGTAGACATATCGCGAGGGCCGCTAAGGCGCTAGGGGTAAGCGAGCTAATAGCGATTTTCTATGCCGGGCATGGAAAATCCTAATTAGTTAAATGTGGCAGGTAACGCGCACCAGCACCATTACATCACCCCCCCCTTTTAAAAAAGCCTGCCCTTAGGCGTTGTCTAAGTTCCTTATTATCGTCTAGATCATTATAATTATCTAACCCTTCTTCCCAGCATTTAATCCAGCTATTTAACTTGCTTAGTAGTCTGGGGAGGTCTAAGTAGGCTAGGTAGAAGTCTTATAGTTTATAGGGGGAGTACTTAAAATCAGATGTAGGATACCATTCTAGGTCCTTGTCGTGGCTAACCCAGCTTATATAGTATTTTAAGACACTACGGACCTTCTTAACTACTAGGATCTCTTTAACTTTTCATTCCTTATCCTCTATAATCTAAATTGGCGGCGGAGGGTCGTTATACTGTCTAGGCAGTAGGTCGTTCGCAGCCTTTCATAATCGGTCTAGGGAGAAAATAGGGTAGATCTTTATTAAATCTGGTAGTTCGACCCTAAAGGAGTATCCTACCTTCTCTAAAATCTTATATAGACTAGCCATTTGGTGGTCTAACTTGCGGCTTAGCCTCTAGGTTTTCTAGTTCTTTATTAACACCCATACCCTATCTCCTACTTAAAAGTCTACTTCGCGACAATACTAATTTACGTCAGCCTCTTTCTTCTCTTGCGCCTTTTTCATAATTATTTAAGCAGTCTCTTAGGCCCTATACATTCTCTCGGCAAATGCCTAGGCCTCTTTATAGCTAAGGCGTTCGCGAGCCGTAGCGGGTTTGGTAGGCCTATCCCAATCAAAGGGCGTTTATAGTGCGTACCCGTTAAGCAGTTTAAATAGCGACATCCCTATACTATCATAGGGGAGCGTAAGCTGCGCGTAGTCTATTATAGGCAGTAATTCTAACTAGTTATCCTAATAGTAGTTTACAAAGGGACGTAGTCGCTGGTTAAGGTACTAGTTTATAATCTTGGTTTAGCCGTTAGTCTAAGGGTAAAATGCGGTAGAGAGCTTAATCTTAATCCTAAGGATACGGCAGAATTTATTCCAGAAGTCCGATATAAACTAGGGACTATAGTTAAAGATAATTAATTCGGGAGCGCCGTAAAATCGATAGATATTATTAACATAAAGGCGAGCTATATCCTTTGCAGTTGTGGTCTTAAAGTAAGGGAGGGAGACGGATTACTTATATAGTCGGTCGATTACTATAAAGGCCGCGTTATAGCCGTGGGCGTCCTTTAAAAACGATTTAAAGTCTATTATAATATATTGCCAAAGGCGTTCTAAAACCGGCAATAGACGTAACTACCCAGGAGTTCGATCCCTAGGGGCATCCATATATTTATAAGCGTGGCAGTTTCTAATAAATTATTTTATATTAGATAGGAGTTCTCGCCAATAGTAATAGGGCGCTAGTAGTTAGTAGGTCTTATCCCAACTAGAATACGCCGTTAAGACTTAACAGTAGGCCTTACGGATTAGCTCTATCCGTAGGTTGTTAATATCTGGAACTATAAGCCGTTCTTAGTATTGTGGTGGTGTGATTTGGCCCCTAGATTTAACATCTAGATTGGGCATAGCTTCGGGAGAGCCCAGGCCTTACACAAGTTATATAGATCGGTCTGGAGCCCTCAGAGTCTTTAATAACTCGGACAGGCACGACGGACACACAATATACTCTTTTCTTTCTTTCTTACTGCCTGTTCTACTGACTAATTATAACTGACCAACTGACTGACCGACCAACTGATAAACAGACAGACAGCACTGTCACTTTCCTATCTTAGAGAGGTCGTACCCTCCCACATATTTTATGGCATTCTACGTAGGGACGACGGCAAGCTCTTTGGATTAGAAGTCCAGCGCTACATACACAGGAGACGCATAGGAACGTGCTACAGCCACTGAAAACTGTTAAGTCACCATTACCAGAAGCCGTTAAGTCACCAACAGGTGCGGAAATTAAGCACGGAACTACTAGCGACGTACGCGCAGGCATTACCATTACTAAGATAAGTTAATAATACTTTCGGAGATTGTTATCCGAGACCTATAGTAGACGGAATAGATAACTAGGAGTGGGAATATGAGTACGGGGTACAGCAGGATGGAGGATAAAAGAGAGGGTTATAATGCATTAGGACCAGCAGAAAGAAGTCTTTAATTTTTTATTTACTATATTTGTAACGGTCTATACGATTCTTCTAGCATTTATATAAGCCTCCCTTAAATTTATAAAAGTAATGGCGATAGGACCGATAAAGGGAATACTAGGGATGCTAGGCCCATTTTATAATGATGGCGGAGAAGGAAGCAGGCAGCCTGCTAACCTACAAAGTTTTCCTAACCTAGAGGATGCGGTACTAGACCCGACTCCTATAACGTCTAGAACCGATAACCTTTAGTAAAGAGAGGATAAGAACTAGGAGGTTAATTTACCTATCCTAGAAGAAACTGCTAGTCTATTACCTTATAATAAACCACTAATAGAATAAGATAAGGTATATATTATAGCCCAGCCTATACCAGCTCTAGGGACTCTAGGGATTCCTTACTTTACGGGACAAAACGTGTTGCAATTTATTAAACAATATAAGCAACTATATATTTAACACTATGTTACGGACAATAAGAAGTATTAAGGACTTCTAGAATATTACGACTATTGGATAAGGACCTGGATCCGAAGTTTACCTAAGTTTATTATTAGCAGATAGACGGAACTCGTAAGAAAGCTTCGGACAGACTATTAAGGAAGTAACTACTTTTAACAAGTTAAGATGGTAGAATTCTTAGAAGCGTATATACTATAGTGTAGGAACAACCTACATAGTAGTATACGCGAGTACTGTAGACAATTTACACTAATTTCCTAGAAGGTTACTAAAGCTAGTAATTTAGAAAACCGTAAATAAGGATACTGGTTTGCAAAAGGACTCCTATTTAAATATTAAAAATATGCTATAACTAAGACAGGAGCTAACCCGGATAGACAAGAGTCTTTTAACTTTTACCTACTAAGGAGGGCTATAAAAGATAGGCTTAATTCACATAAGGGCGCAGACCGCTTATTAATAATAAACCCTAAGGAGTAAGGTCTCCAATAACTAGTTAGACAATTCCGTAAGTAGTAGCCGGCCATATTAAACTAGAGAGATGCTACTCTTCGGCCGCCCGTAGTCTCTTAGCTAAATAAGTTAGCAAGTGCCCGTTATATAACCTAAGAAACGGACCCTAAGCTAGAGAGCCTTACTAGTTAACTCCAGAAGCTTAATCTTGGGACGGTTAAATTGGCAAGCGTTATATCTTTAATGCCGTTCCTTAATAGAATTCGCTAAGACCTAATATAGTATATACAGCTCCTAAATAAGGCGTTAGCGCGTTAAGAATAAGCAGGTCCGTAACCGGTAACAAATAATAATAGACTGCTGCCGTTTTATAAAGGGGCGCTATAAGAGCAATATAAGCTAGGTCTAGGAAGGTATAGAGGACTAGGAAACCCTAGTGTATACTAGGCATAAGATAAGACATATTATAGATATAGAGGCCCTTATTGTTTTATTAACTAATGCCTAAAGCTCTAAGAACTAGTTAGCTAGGGGTTCCTATATATAAACGAGAATAACCAAATCTGCACTGGAACACATTAGCGCCTAGGAAATCCACTCCTATATTTACTGAGCAGCCATTAAATTTAGTTCCTTAAAGACTGGCTAAGGCAGAATGCGAATATTGATTCTAATGCGACGGCGATAAGCATCTAACCAAATGCGTCCTTAGTAGAGCTCGTAGAAAGCAATGGCGCTGAAAGCGAAGAAGAGCTTAGTAAGTCCTGGGAAGATGTGTACCAAGTAGAGTTGGTGTATATTGATTTAGTAGGAGCAGTAACCTAGTTGCAGCCTACGACACGGTTATACGATCTTAGGAAGCCGAGAGGAGATGTTAGGGTAATAAAACCACCTCTAAAACCGACTGGTTCGTAACCGGCAATAGTTCGAAATATATAACTAGGAGGATATATCTAAATCGCACCACAACCATAGCGGTAGGCCCCCTATTTACTAGTAAATAATAAAAAGACTAATGAAATGGACTATACTAAATAGCTAAGAAGAGAAGCAGAGTAAGAAATAGAAGCGACTGTGACTGCTAAAGCACCGCAACTAAAGCCGGTTAGGATAATAGACATATTAAAAGGAAACGTCCTAAGCTTAACCGTAATAGCGGACAAGATCTTATTAAAAACTATTAAAGTTACTATCGGTAACTGCCTTATGTATATACCTAAAGTCGTAAGGTTATTCTTTAAGCCGCTCCCGCTACCTCTTATAGAACCTTACTAATAAAAGTAAGAGGGCGTTAAGGTATCTACGTCGTTGGCGTACCTAATGTTTTATGCTAATTAAGCTGGCCTAATGACTACGGAGGTAGACCAGATCGAATGGGAAGTAGAATTCACCTGGTTTTAACGACAATATCTAAAGGTAAAAGCATAGATAGGAGACAAAAGGGTTAAGTGCTTAATTGACTCTGGAGCGGAGCTTAACCTTATTAAGGAAAGTGTGGCTCTACAATACGGCTTACCGATATTAAGTCTGCCCCTATAGTTATAGGGCGTATATCTAATATCTATAAATGGGACTTAGTCTGAGTTTATTAGATTAGTATATATAGCCGCTGTAGTTATAGGGGACGTCTTAATATCCACGACTTTTATTACTGTGGGAGAAATGTTATATAAGGTAATACTTAGTAAGCCGTAGTTAGTAAGGGCTAGGCTAGTAATACAGCAAACTATAATAGGCTAGGTATCTTGCATTATTTAATTAGAAGATAGCGGAGTTAAAATAAGGTTCTTAATATCCTACAAGGACGCAATATTCCTTAAACTAGATAAAGAAATTAGTATAGGCAGTAGTTTGGGAAACGTATAACTAGTATAACCGCTAAAATCGTATCCGGGGTTACTTATAACCCAGCGTATTAGGATAAGGAGGACGCTAAGGACAGAGAGGAGGGAAATAAGGTGCGACTTTAATAAGGACGTTTACTATTCTGGATATCCGCTAAACAGGGCAATTAACGGGAAGAAGAGCATAACGCTAAATAGAGAAAGCTTAACAGCGAAACGTTAAAGGAAGTCCTAAAGAAGCACTTAAGAGGAAGGCAGAAGCCAGTGTTTAAAGCAAAGGCTGGATCCCTTATATATCGAATGTTAAAGACAACGGATCTATTTACGATGTAAATGGAAGGCTATAGGAGTAAGGCCCAACAGAACGCTATAAGTATAGCAACTGCGTATAAACGAAAGGCAGAGAAGGTCTGCCTGGTTAATTCGTTAGCACCAGACAGAACGGTTATAGGAGGAATAATGGAGTGGCGAGAAGTGGCTTTGCGTCGGCAAAAGGCGTCCATTTGAGAATTGCCCCTTAGTCTATATAATTATTTCCTTAAGCCGCGGTATACTAAGCTGGCTTATGGTGCATAGCTGAAGCCAGAATAATTAGAGCGTGTAATTGTAGGGGACCTCTAGCTAAGAGAACGAGAAATCTTTAAGGCCATGTTGTTTAACTAAGAAGAGGCTCTAGCATGGGAGTTCTCTAAGATGGGTCGTGTTAGCAGAGATATAACTCCACTATTAAAGATTAAGACTATACCGTATAAAGTATAGCAAGTGCCGAACTTCCCTATACTAAGAGCCCTGCGAGGGGAAGTAATAAATATATTACGAGAATAACTAGCTTAAGGGACTCTAAAATATTGCGAAAGCCTATATAGGAATCTATAATTTCTTATAAGCAAAAAGGAATATAAAAAGTACCAGCTAATTAACGCGGCAATAAATATTAACCGAGTGACTATTAGGGACGCAAATCTGCCGCTATATACTAATGAGTTTTCTAAGGAGTTTATAGGGTGTAAAGTTATATCTCTAGTGGACTTCTTCTCTAGATATAACTAATTGGAGCTAGATGTAGAAAGCAGGAACCTAATGGCCTTTATAATACCTCTAGGACTTCTATAATAAACAACGGTACCTATAAAAGGAACGAATTTAGTAGCCTAGTTTATAAGGACAATTACTAAAATTCTAGAGCGACACATCCCACACTATGCCTTGCCGTTTCTAGATAATATTATAGTAAAAGGACCACAGATAATATATAATGGAGAAGAGAGCCTTCTAAGCATGCGCAGATATATTCTAGAATATATTATGTGGCTAGACGGAGTACTTACAGATTTAGAACGAGCTAGGTGTATAATCTTAGGCGTAAAGTCTTATTTCTGCAAGGATAAGATTATAGTAGTTAGTTACCGCTGTAATGGAAAGGGGCGATATCCGGAAGAGTTAAAAGTCGTAAAGATTATTTACTAGAGAGACTGTGAAGACGTTATATCTGCCCAAGCCTTTATAGAAGTTGTCGTGTATTACTAAATATAGGTAGAAGACTTTACAATAAAGGCAGAGCTAATCTTCTAATTGCTACGAGTGAACGTTTTATTTGTATAGGGTATAGAGCAGATAACTGCTATAAAGACTCTAAAGTATGCAATCACTACTGCACCCGCGTTGGTTTAACTAAATTATAGTAAGGGGGCTAGGCTGATTGTTCTCGCCGTTAACGGATGTAAGAATGGGTAGGGATGCGGTCTTATATAACTAGACGTGCAAGGTTATTACCACCTATATTAATATAAGAGCGGCATCTAGTCTTAAGCGGAGCAGAAGTACGATTTAGGAAAGCTTAAATGTTAGGCATTGCTACATGTATTAAAGAAGTGTCGAGTGTACCTATACGGCATCCGCTTTACGGTTGAGACGGATGCGAATACCTTAGTCACGCAACTAAATTGTGCTGCTACCGATTTACTAGGAGCCTTAATGATACAATAGCTAGCATAGATTTAGTTATAGGACTTTAATGTTAGGTATATTCCAGGGAAGAAAAATAGCCTAGCTAATGGACTATTACAACAACTACTAGATAGCGAATGACCTGATAAGCCAACTAAAGATATTAAAGAGTTTATTAACTGCGAACTAAGTGCTTTAGAATACACGGCTAGCCTAGTTAAAATAGAGGTAGATCTGCTACTAGAAGACTCGTATTCTAGGGAGTCTTAAAAGATTGCAAAATGGCTAGTGACCTTATAACGTCTAAAAGAAATAAATACTAAAAAATTTAAAAAGTTTAAACAATATACGCTGAAATTCCTTATGCGCGATTAACAGCTCTTCCGCTAATAATTAAAAAATATACTAATGCGAAGGGTAGTTAATAACGAGGACGCTTAGTAAGAGATTATTAAAAGCCTTTATAATTAAAGCGGATATCACAGATAAGAAGGAACATATTAGAGGATCTTAAATTAATATTAGTGGCCAGGGCTATGGGATCAGATATTGTAGTATATTAAGTTATATCTATAATGCTAGGAGTAACAGCCGGGACAAAAAGAAGAAGTAATATACCTTACGTGGGAGTCTACCTTATAGCAACGAGTAGTAGTAGATATTACGTTTATACCTCTAAGCCATCTTAGATTCCAGTACCTGGCTATTACTTAAGAATATATATCTAGATAGGTGGAAGCTTGGGCCCTTTAAAATAAGGATATAAAAAGTATAGCGAAGTTCCTCTATAAAGATATTATCTGCCGATGGGGAGCATTTAGACAGCTCTCTGTAGATAGTAGAGAAGAGAATGCTAACGTTACCGCTGCGCTCGCAGAACTCTATAATATTAAGAGGGTTATAGCTTTCGCTTACTACGCTTAGGTATAAGGCTTTATAGAGCGAGGCCATAAACCTATAATAGACGCTTTAGCGAAGATGGATGGCTTATAGCTAGATAATCTTTATACCGTTTTATAGGCAGATAGGATAACTATTAAGCGGCCTACGGGAATAATACCGGCAAGAGTTATATGCGGATATAAGCATGTCCTTCCTATTAAACTCTACATACCTACTTAGCAGACGCTGTCTTGGTAAATAGTCTGGACCACTACAGAGCTACTAGCACTTTATATAAAGCAGTTTAACCAAAAAAACGCAGACGTAAAAGAGGCTGTCGCGCGTATAAGACGACTAAGGGTAGCAAATAAGGAGTACTTTGATAACACCTACCGCATTTGCTAGGACGGATTTAAGGTTAGAGATATGGTTATGCTTTATAATACGCAGCTTAAGTAAGACTATTTTAGCAGTCGCAAGTTAGATCTAAAATGGCTAGGCCCGTTCCGTATACGTAAGAGTTACCCTTATAAAGGATGGTACTTAATTAAGGATCTCGATGGTACACCGTTCCGTAATTAAACTCCTGGAAATAGATTAAAGAGGTTCTATTAATGATAGATATCTAAAGTCTACTAGGAAGACTAGCTTAACTAGTTAGGCGGAACTATGCTATAAGAAATAACAGTAGAGCTAGAGCCTAAGAAAGATATATAAAATCCACTAGTATCGCAACGCCGCGTAGTTCAAAAAGTGCGCGTTTTAGAAAGATCGTTTAATAGAACTAAGTATAAAACATTTGACTAGGGGACAGTTAAGTTCTGCGGCGGGGGAGGGGATATAGATGACAGCCGTGCAATCCTTTTATTTGCCGTATTTCCTAAAGCTCTTTCTATTACGCGTTCTTATTTACTTTTTTAGTTAGAAATCTAATGCGTATTAACAGTAAGGTAAGGGTAGAAGAATGTTTACGAATAACCACATAGTATTATTTACTGCAAAGATGTTAGTTCCGCTCACCGCCTTTACTAAGCTAATAGCGATTTTCTATACCGGGCATAGAAAATTATAATTAGTCTATTTAACGATTAGAGCCGGCAGAACTCTATACTACTACCTAGATTTAGTAGACCATTTAGATTAGGAAACCCTATTCAGAACTTTACCTTTTTGCCCTTAATAAACCTTAGAGATAGTTATAATTAGCTAAAGTAGAAACTAAGCAGAATTAAGAACAACGGCACGCTTATTATATCTTTATTTAATAGACCACTAGTCCTCTATAAAGGAGCTAAGTAATAGATTAGTGACGTCCTAACGGAAGTCAGAGGCTTTATGGTTAATTGGCGTTAAGCAGTGCTTATCTAAATCTATAACGAGATTTTGCTCTTACGAGAAAACTACGTAGATGCGGCTAGTGTAGTAGTTAATTTTATTAACCAAGATAACGGACTATAAGCATCTTTAGGAAAGAACGCATTTATATTAATTTTTAAGGACATCTTTAACGTTAGTAAAATAGCTAAAGATTAGAGAAACCAATATAACGAAGCTAGAGAAACCATCTAAAAGGCCTAGGGACAAGATATTCTTAACAGACCGCTAAAATACGTAGTCTCCTATAACTTCCTTTCCGCCGTCTAAAAGCTCGTAATATACTTACTTCCTAAAGTCACAGTAAAAGTTAATGAAGCTCTAATTAATAGGCTCGAACGTCTAGGACGTGGTATTAAGAATACTACTTGACTATAGCTAACTAATTTTACGCTCGCATCTAAGATGTTAGGAAGGGTAATATTAGACTAGGTGGTAAATAAGTATGGTTTAAGAAGATACTTAACTGGCTTCCTTATTCCAAATAAGGACCTGCCGCTAAGAAGTGGGAGACTAACTACTGTGGGACTAGAGGTTACCAATGTCGGAATTAGACAAGTAGGAGAGAGCTTAGCTCTCGCACTACGAACACATTTACGGCATACTTCTAATATAATAAATCCCTTAGCCTTTTAGCCATTAACACCTGTTTAAGGAGGAGGCGTTAGTATTATGCCAAGCCCGTCCTAACAAGGATCGCCTATGTTAGTTAACTTGCCTTTGTTATCTATAAACGAGAGCATTCTTACAGCTGGAACGCCTGTTGGCTCGCCCCCGTGGCTGCCAGTATCTTCATTAAGAAGGAATCTAAGAAGGGGGCTAATAATTGCTTACCCGGAAGTAGGGGGGCTAGGAGTAGAATTAATGTTTAATGAGAACATTATTAAGCTGGGAGATGATGTGGAGTATATTGAGGAGGCTGTAGATGCTGTAACGGTACTCCGTGTAAAACAAGGATGTGACTGCAAGGATAACGTGCTAGCGCATCTTAAGGTGTCCCTAAATTAAACTACCAAAATCAAACTAACAGAGGTTATAAAGCTCTTGCGTAGCTAGTATAGGGCGGCTAGTTCTAATCTAGAGATATATAAGGTCTGCTAGATGTATACTTAAGTAATAGGAGGACGTATGGGTTTAGCAATAAAAGGTCTAAACTATGCCGCACTGTATCACAGACTCCGTTTAATATATTATGCCCGTAACCACCTTAGCACTATAAAGACTAATCCCACTATATACTCCTAGTTTAGAAAGGCTTATAGACCTCTAGTTCCGTCTAATTCCTTAAGACCATATAAGTTTATTTACAACTCAGCGCTAAGGTTTTCCTACGATAGAGAGGCTTTGCTTAATTAGATAATATCACCAAAAGACTAAGAAGTATAGTAATGAGAAGGATCCGTAATTTTGAACGTATTTAAATAGTAGTGGGATTCTAGCATCTTAACGATAATTGATAAGGAAATGCGTATATACCGCCATTATTAGCGTCTAATTAATGGGCGGCTAAATTACGGCTAGTTAAGAACAATGGTCTATAGTCTCTACTAACAGCTAATAAGACAAGACCCTTAGTATTATCGTCTCTATTACGCCCTTAGACCTAACAGCTAGTGGCGACTTATCTCCTACCCTTATTATGCGAAATTCGCAGTTAAAGAAGACTCTACAGCTTTCCGCTATATTAACGTTAATATTCCCTTGCTCCTTGAAAGTAGATATAATGCCGATATAATCTAAGGGAGCGTTTCTCTAGATAATGAGACTGAGGATAACTGCACAATTATCCTACCTGGCATGCATCACCACCTAGAATTATGGTGGGAGGATCTTAAGGCGTAAGGATTAACTAAGGGCAATAGATTTGTTTATAAGATCTCTAACTAAGACTAGACTACTAAAGACGTAGAAAAGTATGTGACCAACTAGGTAGCTTAGCTATGTAAGAAAGGAGATATACGTATAACTATACCTTACCTTCCTTATAGAGCGAAAGGACCTTTAACTGGAACCCGGCGAACAATGCTATTATAGTTTATTAGTATTTAGGATGATTATAATAACCTTAAGGTCACTAAAGGAGGTACTTAGGTAGAGTTAGCAGATGCGCACTAA
>Ga0307515_10008830_pt1 | contig 19573 bp, 15 predicted proteins | sample 17_EM_MG_FD_194513 | JGI IMG/M metagenome (GOLD analysis project Ga0307515, IMG submission 194513) | Populus trichocarpa ectomycorrhiza microbial communities from riparian zone in the Pacific Northwest, United States - 17_EM | ecosystem: Host-associated > Plants > Roots > Unclassified | place... | reverse complement strand
CTCTTTGTTGGCCCAGAAGCTTCATTGGATGTCAAACCAGAAAACGGTTCTAGCCTTGCCAGCTATGCTAATGGCATTCCAAGGAGGAGTGCAAACAAAAATACCACTCAGGTGATGGATTTCTCTGATGCTACATCAAGTGATCGGTCCCTTTTTACAAGCTCTGACGAGGCTTCTTTCACAACCGAGAGCACCAGAGACTCTTTCAGTACTATAGATTATGCTGATGCATGCAATGCAGATGCTTTCTCATCGATTTTCAATGATTTGTATGCTCCAGAATCCTCTTATCAGAGTTCTCTTTGCCGTTGAACATTTTCAAATTGGAGGCCACAAACTAGGTTCATCTTGGAGGAGAGGGGCCATGTTTTGGATTCATGCTCATCAACTCAGCCTCCAGAGCCTGGAAAGGAGAAAATTACAAACAGGTCTGTGATTCATCAACCAAACTCTTTACGGACAGTTCCTGCACCATGTCTGTAGAAAACGGGAGAATCACAAAGTGTGGTCTTGATTGATCTTCTGGTCATTGTAGACTGTAGCGTGTAGATCCCAAATGATGATTATTGACTTAGCTAGGTAGCAGCCGTGCCTAGAAATTTTTGTTTTCAATACTAGGTTGATTGGGGCACGTGGATTGTTGTTAGAGTACCCTAGGAAAGGAATATTCTTGTTATTATTGAAAGTTGTAAAGTGCCAACTTATCCCTGGCTCCATTTGTTTTAGCTTGTAGTATTTTCACTTGCTTAGCTCATATTAGATAAGCTAACAGTGAGTCTGTGCCCGACAGTTGTCACATGTCAGCCGGGCCAGTAATCTAACTTGTTGTACCATGAAATACGAATGACAGTTTTCTTTGTTGTGTTGGGACACTACTTCTCTTGAGTTTATTTATTTAGGATTTGGTCAGGTTGCCATTATTTAAATTTAATTACCATGCTCGTCAAACAAGCAGTGTGTGCTTCTCGGAGGCCATTGTTCATGGCTCCGAGGAAGTTCCGGTCTTGTAGTGCGAATTAGCACGTTGTTATACCTCATGAAAGGCATCGATCCAACCAAGAATTTGGATTCCCTGCGGCCATTGCATGAAAACTGTAGCAGTCTCAGAAATGTTTTTCCGTTTAACTGGAATGTCATCTTAAAACATTGAAGGGTGTAGAATTAGGGCAATATTCTCGTACCGTTCACGGAGTTGTCGCTCGGTTTCCAGGTTCCACCACCCCACGAAGATTTTAAACTGCTTGGCTGTGGAAAGACAATGAAAGTTTCATTAATCATTGATCATCAATTATATAATGCCTTCTGACTTGTGGGAGGATTAGAAGCATTAGAAAATGCATAATTAATAATAATGATAGTAAAAACTAAATTAATAATAATAGATTAAACACAGATAAATTGAAAAAAAGAGAGGGTAACTTGCTGTAAGAATCCAGTTCTGGTGGCATCAATATTTTTTTAACCCAACACTGTTCATCCAGCACCTTTTTGGAAAGATTCTTCTCAATTTTTATTTTATTCCCTTTTGGTTTAAAGGTTATATGTTGTGTCCAAACATTCATTTTATTCATATTTAAATCCTAGTGTTTAAGAAAGCATAGAGAAATCGGCATAAAATAAAAAAGAAGAGAAAAAATTATTGATTATTTATATTCTACCAATAAATAGTAAATTTAATTAATCTTTTTAGAAAAGACATTAGCTGTATATTCTTGTTTTACATTAAAATTGTTTTTTGGTCTAACACGTGGGATGTCTGTTTGGGTGTATGGTTGCGGTTGCTTTTTAAAGTGCTTTTCACTCAGAAATATATCAAAATAATATATTTTTTTATTTTTTAAAAATTATTTTTGATATCAACATATAAAAATAATTAACAAAAATAAAAATATATTAATTTGAAATAAAAAAATATTTTTTTAAAAAATATTTTTAAAGCACAAAAATAAATAACTAGTTAAAAAATAATGAAAGTACTTGGAGGAATTAATTGATATAGACCAAATTTATATGGTGAGATTGAAACAACTCTGACAAATAGAATGAAAGTACCCTCGTGCTAATAATGTTTCAGAGAACCTTTTCTTGTAGAAAAATCTAAATGCCTTTAATGTTTTGAGGTTGGATATATATATATATATATATATATATATATATATATATATATATATATATATATATAAAATGTATGTTGTGGTTGTTTTTAAAAGTATTTTTTGTACCGAAATGTATTAAAATGATATTTTTTTTATTTTTTTAAAATTATTTTTGAGATCAGCGCATCAAAATACTTCAAAATATATAAAATAAAATTATTTTTTTATAATTTTTGTGAAACATGGTTTTCACCGCGTTCCCAAATATTAATGGGTAAATGGAAAGCTTTTTTTCTTTTATATTATATAGATATAAAGTTTAATTTTTACTTGAAATATATTAAAATAATATTTTTAGTTTTAAAAAATTATTTTTCATATTATATATTAAAATTATCTAAAAAAAAAAACAAATTTTTTATTTTAAAAAATAACATGTGGTGAAGTTCATTACGCTCTTGTCATCCGGGAAGAACAAATTTGCAATGAAGAAACAGGATCACAATATAATCCCAACACGTTACTTTTCAAGCAACTTTACTTTTCCGTTTCCATCTCCCTGTTGGAAATCTGATTCAATCGAAAAGAACAACACAGAGCACACTAATGCTGCAATTATATGAGCCGCGGTAGGCTCTAAAAAGTTACAATGAGCACTAAGCTCACAGGTGAAAAGCAGCCATGCATGCATGACCCATAAACATGCACGTTCTCCTTTTATATTTCTTAATCCGTAAGCAAAAAAGGGAAGGCATAAGCTTTCCATTAGCAAAGGGGTTTGGCCACTAAAATATTAGGTTTTGCTTTGCTTTATGTCCTTTTCCAGCATTCCTTAGCAGAGGGGCTTTTGCTTCTTCTTCTACTTCTTTTTCTTAAAAAAATACATATACACATCCCTTGTTTGGTTGGAAGACAACTAATGGAGAGCAAATGAATTTATTGTAATGTAGAGGATATGTTATACAATCTAAGAACAAGAAAGAAAATAAATGTTGGATTGGAATCTGCAGAAGAACCCTCTGAACATATTGATCTTGGACTGGAAGCAGTGGAGCTGCAAAAAAAAAAAAAAAAAAGTAAAGGGGAAATTAGCATTAAAAAAAGACCGCGTAATGGCCATAGAGTTTCGAAAGGAACTCTTTCTTCACAGTCTAACTTTTGTTTTGTTTTGTTTTTTTTTTTCTGGGACTAACACCAAGCAAAGCAATAAAGCAAAGCAAAACCCTTCCCTCCTCCCGTAAACCCATCGCCAAAAGCAAAAGCTAAAGAGATCACAACCATACCAAACCCACAAAAAGCACTCTGTAGTCAGTCTCCTTCAAATAAAGTGTGCACTCTCCCTTTCTTATTAAGCAAAAACAAACAAAAGATGAAGCAGAAGATCCCACTTATATACTCTGCAGTGTTATTCACCATATCCTCTCACTCTCACAACTCTTCCTCACGTTTCCCACCAACCCTTTTCACCATTTCATCAAAATGTCAGAAATTGTTCTCGCTGACCCTGTCATTGAGCCGCAGCGAACAGACCGTGCACTTGTAATTGATCATGCTGCTGCTGCTAGTAGTAGTAGTGGTGGTGGTGGTACTGGACCTGAGCCTTTTGATAGTGAGAGGTTGCCTCCCAGTTTGTCTAGGGAAATTCAAATGTTTCTTCGTGTTGCTAATTTGATTGAAAGCGAGGAGCCTCGTATTGCTTATCTTTGTAAGCCATTTGGTTCTTTATACTATACGTTTTGAATTATCTTTCCTTCTTGGCGACTTGGATTTTGTTTTATGGAGTTTGAGTTTGGGAATTTCTGTTGGTTTTACTTGTTTCTGCTTTGTTTTGTTGAATTTGATTATAAAGTGCTGTTTGAAAGGTTTCGACTTTGGAGTGTGAATTACTAGTTGATGGGATTTCGACTTTGATTTGTAACTGATCAAACTAATGGTCATGATCAAATTTACCAAATCTTAATGAAAGACGTTTGAATTATGGTTTTTAATATTGTTCAGAGCAAGTTTTTCATTCTTAGTCTCCAGGTTAAAGGTATTTCAAGATGGTTGTGTTAGTTATAAGGAGTAACTGACAGGATTTTCTCTTTCTTTCTTACTATTGCTAAGAACCGGGAATGGCTAATGCAATGCAGATGGAGTATTATTTCTTCAATCTGCAGTCATTAGGAAGCTTGTTAGGTACCTTGGAAATGGACAGTGAATGAACTGAAAAATCTTACCACTTGGATTTTGTATAGTTGCTCATTCTTAAGTGACAATCTGATTTAGTTGATTGAAACTTCAATCTGCAGTCATTAGGAAGCTAGGTAGGTACCTTGGAAATGGACAGTGAATGAACTGAAAAATCTTACCACTTGGATTTTGTATAGTTGCTCATTCTTAAGTGACAATCTGTTTTTCTATTGACTTTGGTGTTGGTGGCACTCTATTTTTTTTTTCCAAGTAAAAATGAACTCTATTACAAACTTATACCCCCTGTTTTTTCTTATTTGTTAATTATGTGGGTTTCTTGGACAGGTCGGTTTCGAGCTTTTGAAATAGCACATGGCATGGATAGCAGTTCAAATGGACGGGGTGTTCGCCAATTTAAAACGTCTCTCCTTCAGCGACTTGAACAAGTAAGAACTTGATGGTAGCTCATCATACAAGCATATCAAAGTTCTGCTGTCCTTGCAAGCTCCAAGGATGCACTGGGTTGAAATGATTGTTAGATCAAAGAAATGATGAGCATGTTGAAAAGATTATTAGATTAAAGAAATGATGAGCATGAGTGTGTGCTCTTATGTAACCTCTTGTACACTTTGCCTTCCTTGGTTTTCCCTTAACTGCTGCGTAGTGTTTGTATCTGCTTGATTTCTGTTCTTCACCACAAGTTCATCTGCTGCTTGATTTACTTTGTTTTGAGATACTTTGCGAAGGCTATCATCTCCTGTTCTTTTATTTCCATTTTAAAACCTTTTGTCTTTCTTGTCTTTTACAATGTCTAGGACGAATATCCTACCTTAATAAGACGGAAGGAGAAGAGTGATATGCGTGAGCTCAGACGTGTTTACCATGCATACAAGGAGTGTATCAAAAGTGGTGGAGAGTTTGATTTGGATGGCAGGTAAATACGCCTACTGTATTCCAGCTGAGACTTCACTACATACTCTTCTGCTACTAATTTAGCTCGTGGAATTTTTATCTGAATTAGTCACAGAAAGAGGTTGACAAATGCACAAATGATTGCTTCTGTACTGTTTGTAGTATTAAAAACAGTAGCAAATGCTGCTGGACCCCAGGTGCTTTTCTCATTTTTTTTTTCATTTATTAATAATAGGATGCAATGACTAATTGCAGATTCCATGATGACTGCATGTGCTTCTTACTTCTATTCGTCTTTCTTTACAGGCCCTTGCTGACACAGATAGTATTCGTGCAAAATCCGAGCTCTATGTACCATATAACATTCTTCCTCTAGATCAAGGAGGTATTCAGCACGCAATTATGCAACTCCCTGAGGTCTGATGCTGTATGGATAAAATAAGTGATTTCCTTCTTAATATTCTTAAGAATGGGCTGTCCCCATGATTTTAAAGACTTTTGAGTTTTCCTATAAGCTGCTAAAACTGCAGATTTATGTAGTTTGACAAGATGTTAGCCTACTTGCAATTTTACCTGTACCCCCCCAACCCTCCCTCCCACACCTATGCATCATGCCCGAGGTTTGATTAAATGGAATAAGTATGTTGACAGACTGATAAATAATACAGATTAAAGCTGCTGTGGCAGCTGTTCGTAACATTCGAGGCTTACCTTCAGCCGAGGATTTGGGGAAACCTTTCATGGATTTGTTTGAATTTCTAGAATTTTTCTTTGAGTTTCAGGTATTCTCTCTTAACTATTCCTATTTGATTTTGCTTTTCTTTTCTTTTCTTTTCCTTTGGTTTGTTCTCTAGAGTTTGCTATTGATTCGCAAATAAAGTTGGAGTTGGGAAATTGGACATGTGTGACATAATGCTCTTCTTGCTTACATTGACATGAAAGTTATTACACTTTCTGTATGTTGTGTCAGGAAGGAAATGTTGCCAACCAGAGAGAGCATCTAATTCTACTGCTTGCTAGCACCCATATTAGGCAGTCTCACAAGGAGACATCTATTAATAAGGTCTATAAGCTATTTGGCTCTTGAATTTTTGGTTAAGCCGCACTTATCTTTTGAATTTGAGATATATATATTTCTCATGATATCAGCTAGGAGATGCAGCTGTGGATGAACTGATGAAGAAGGTTTTTAAAAATTACACTAATTGGTGTAAATTTTTGGGGAGAAAAAGCAGCATGGAGTAAGTGACCTATTTTTCTTGTTGCTTAGAGCCAGAGATGTTACAAATCCGTCGTCCAATTTCATTCTGAAACAGCATATCTTTCCCTTCTTTCTATTTTGCCAAAAAATTTTGACAACTTTTTGCTGCTAATTTCTCCACATCTATGTATCTGGTTTTCTTTGTCCATTAATTCTATTCAGAAGACCTGTGACATGTCTGTTATATTCATTATCTTCAGGTTCTTGCAACAAATTTGATACTTGTATTTGCAGGTTGCCATATGTGAAACAGGAAGCTCAACAATACAAAATTTTATATATTGGACTTTACCTTCTTATTTGGGGGGAGGCAGCAAACTTGCGGTTTATGCCAGAGTGTTTATGCTATATTTTTCACCATGTAAGCTTAAAATGTGTTTCTGTTGATTATTTCCTGTATAATCCACTCACAGGTTTGTGACCATATTGGTGGAATACTTTGTTCTTTCATTTCAATTCCCATGGGGTCTCATTCTTGGACTTTAAAATAGTTTAACTTCATTAGCCAAAGTCACAGAAGCCTCTTTGCCCAACATTTCGAAACCACAGTGTCGTCTATTGACTACATTACAATTCACTAATAGGAATAGATATGTTTCAATTTTTTTTTTATCTGCAAGGAAATGACATTAATCAAAGGCTCTTCTAATGTGTTGACAAAACAAGATGAGATGTTTCTTAGAAAGTAGAGGAAAGCAAAAAATAAAAAATAAAAAAAAGAATATTGTTTGACTTCCTGCTGTTAACATCAAGCACAAATAACTTGTGTATGATGTAAATTGTGTACAATTGTTCAAATAACTCTTTCATGTCTAAATCATGCGCTCTGTGGAAATCTAACTTTCCATAGATGGCAGCAGTATTGGTTCTTTTTTAATGTGGATAAAGAGTTGTTCAAAGGACTATCCAGAATTTCCACATCTAACATATCATGTCCTACGCTCTTCCATATGATTTATGAGATGTAGTAGTGTAAACCCAACTGAAAAAATGAGCACATGCATCAGTATTGGTTTCTGTTTGATGCAATTAAATGGTTTCATTGGAGCATGGATCATTATGAATCTAACTTGTGTCTGATTTACACATTCCTTTTTCCTCATTCATCCAGCTAAATATTCTTGCATTAATAGGATAGGAATTGTAGATGATTTCCCTGCAGCTCGTCTAGTGTCTGCTCTTTAATGACGTGGATAAAGCTCTACATGCCTGAGGTCAATCTTGCTCTAGCAAAAAGTGTACTCTTATTCTGAAATGGAGTGCTAGGCCTTGGTTTTTGGAACTGTTTGGTGGTTTCTGCGAGGTTTTATATATGATTTCCAGTCCTACCTTCTATGCAAATGCAATTCTGCAAGACGGCAGCCCATATCATGTTTATTGGTGAAATGAACAGAGAGCTGTAGGAAATGTTATGATAGTGATTGAAAGCCCTAAAATTTGTGCTAGAAGCAGCATCTAAACTTTTACCTTGGTTTTTTAATGTTTTGGTAATTTGCACTGACACTCAGTTTATATTAAATGACTATTGAATCATGACTGTCTGCTCTTCTGGAAGGCATCTTCGAAAAACTTGGTGTTCTTGAACAATATCTTTAGTTATACTATCAAGTTTATGAATGTTAGTTTCATATGATGATCTTAATAATTGAACAAGCGTGGATCTTTTCTTGTTTGCTTTCAGATGGCAGATGAATTGCATGACCTGTTAATTGGAAAGAAATTCACAACAGCATACAAAGGAGGGTCTGAGTCTTTCCTTAGAAATGTAGTTACCCCGATATACAGGGTTATCTATAAGGTATATTCCTATTTTCTTTATATCTTGGTAAATATTTCCATATAAAAGCTAATTTTCTAGAGAAAAAAAAACTGAAGGAAACTCTGAAAAGCAAAAATGGGACAGCTGATCATTCTACATGGAGAAACTACGATGATTTGAATGAGTATTTCTGGTGAGAATTGAATCCTTAATGTTTCAGTCAGCTTCAAAAAGTTAAGATCTTGAGGATACATTGTTATGGCTACAATATTTTTGCAGGTCTCGTGATTGTTTCCAAATAGGTTGGCCCATGCGTCTGGATCATGATTTCTTTTGTTTCGAGTCTTTAAATAAACCCAAACGTAAGAATATTGTAGAAGAAAAGAGAAAGAGCGAAGAAAACAAGGATGAAGAAATGGGATTAAACGAGGATGAAGAACCAGGGGTAAACTTTATCACTCTCGGTCATTTAAGCATTTTTTTTCTGTTTCCAGATTGCTATTGATTTATAAACTGAACAGATTTCAAATAATAGTTTCAGTTCTTCTGTTTGTCTATTGTCTATTTGAAATGTAGCTTCTGTTATTTCTAGTTTGTGAAGGGACACTAGTGCACTACATTCGAGCCATTAACATGCACTTATAACTATAGTTGTTAATCTCGTACATAGATTACCATGTCTTCAGTTCTCATTTCTGCAACATAAATTGATGATTTTATGTTGTGAAAAGGGAAAGCCCATTTTGATTTACACTTGGATAGCTAGTAACGTTCCGCATTTTAAGTCATTAATCAGAGGGTTTAGTGAGGTGAATCTTGTGTTTATATGGGTGTTGTGGGTGATCCTCTCAAACTTTATCTGTTGAATTTATTGCTTTGAACCTTTACTTCTTGGATTAAAGTGCCTGCATTCAGGAACATATATAATTTTTGATAGATAAGCTTTGATGCAACTCATCCTGTATCAGTAGTGAGAATAAGGAGAGAAGGATACCTTGTCTTCTGCTATATTGTGGCTTTTATATGAGCATCTAATTTTGGCAAAGTAGAATAATTTGATATCTCCAACATTGTTTTGGGAAGTTGGGTTGTCGTCTGGCATTTGATAATCCAATTTCTAACTTGCTTTTCTTTTCTACCAGGCTACAGTTGAAGAAATACATGAACCAAAATGGCTGGGAAAGAAGAATTTTGTAGAGATTCGCTCATTTTGGCAGATTTTTAGGAGCTTTGATAGAATGTGGAGCTTTTTTATTCTATCCCTTCAGGTCAAATACAACATACAACTGATTTGTTGGTTAGTTCCATTCTATGATGAATTAGCCGTGTCTAATAGTAATTTTTGTTGCATTTCAGGCAATGATAATTATGGCTTGCCATGATTTGGGGTCTCCACTTGAAATGCTTGATGCAGTAGTATTTGAGGACATCATGAGCATCTTCATTACATCTGCTATTCTTAAACTTGTACAAGGTATGTTACTATTATGTGCTAACAACTAGTTTATTATGAGTATTGTTAACACCATGAAGATACAGGGTTTCAACAGTGTTAGTCACCCCCACCCCTTCTCATGACATGCCTGCACAAACTTCATCATATTGAAGAAGTGATAGAGATCAATAAATTCATAAATATATGTTTTTTTGTTGCAGCAATTCTTGACATTGTCTTTACATGGAAAACAAGACTCACGATGGATATTTTGTCAAGAAGGAAACAAGTTCTGAAGCTGTTAGTTGCAGTCATATGGACTATTGTTCTACCTGTATATTATGCTAAATCTAAGAGAAAGTATACTTGTTATTCCACACAATATAGAAGCTGGCTAGGGGAGCTGTGTTTTTCTTCCTATATGGTTGCAGTTGCAATTTTCCTTACGACTAATGCAGTTGAGATGGTCCTATTTTTTGTTCCTGCGATTCACAAGTACATTGAGGTCTCGAATTGTCAGATATTCAAAATATTTTCCTGGTGGACACAGGTATGATTAATCAAGTACTTTTTGTTTTTAATTTCCTTCAGCATATGGTTTTTCTATCTTGAAGTGATGTGCTTTCCCTAAAATTTTCAGTAATTAGCCAATGCCAATTGTAAGACTGACTCTGATTCTGTGTTTTAAACTTGACTGGGGATTACAAGTTTCAAGATGTTAAAGGCATGCAATTAAAAACCACAGTAAATATTAAAATGAACTGTGGAGAGAAACTTGTCTTTACATGGTCAACCTTTTTCTACGATGGGATGACTGATAGCATTATACATAACATAAGATCATTCAGTTCTAAAGTGATACTACAAAACATGAATCCATGATCAACGTGTTCATGTTGAAAATCTAGGAGCACAATTGAACTTCTAAACAACTACATCATTTTTAGAAGTACAGGTGTAAAGTGAAACCATTTCATGATTGTAAATGGAAGAAAGAGCGTCACTATTCTAAGAAAACACTAGCGATTTAAACATTTGCTCTACCAGATCTTTGTGGTGGTCGTCCATGCATAAATATTCAAACTTTTGCATATGCGCATATTTGTTTGTGGGGGAACACTAGGTTGACGGAGCCTTTCTCTATATCCATAGTGATGACTGATGAATAGCAATTACTTTTCATCAACTGTACAAGCACTATTTCCTTGGATTTAAGAAAAATGCTACAGGGATAAAGTGTTATTCTTGTTTGTGAGCTATTTATTTTAATTCATTTGTAATCCACTCTGTTTCTCTCTAATTAACTGAGAATTAATTTCATACAAGTTCTGGTTCTTATTATTTTTATGCCATGTGAAGCATATAAACCTAACATTTATCCTTTTTTTTTGTTTATTATTAGATTATTGTATCCATAATTCAACAATTACTGTTTCTGTCATGCAGCCAAGATCATATGTTGGACGTGGGATGCAAGAAACCCAAGTTTCAGTTCTCAAGTATCTCATTTTCCCATTTTAGAAGCTTTTCATTAGCCTTTTTTTTCCTTCATTATTCTTCCCTAAACACAAACTCTTTCTTACTTACCAGATATACAGTATTTTGGGTGCTGGTATTATTGACCAAATTTTTATTCAGCTATACTTATGAGGTTAGAAGTGCTAAAATTCTCTCCCTTTTCTATGATTATCATTCGATATGTGATACATAATCCACAACTAGTGGCTGTTTTGAACTCTAATTTTGCACAACAGACTGATTGTTGTAGATGACATGGATATTGTAATATTATAAAGTTATTTACTGTGCCATCAAGGCTGAATGAGGTAGAAACATGCAGTACATTAGAAAGGAATCTGCACTTTGTTATGCCTCATTGGCACGAGATGAAAACTTGGGGACATGAGCTATATACACTAAAGTCTAAACACTAAAATTAATGTTTACTCGGAACAGTCTTAATGTCTGCAAGAACAACATGTGTAGCAAGTAAATTATATTCTCTAGAATCATATGTGTATGTGCAAAAAAAAATAAAAAAATTGCAAGTTAATATGAAATATAGAAGACCTGATTAACCAAATGTGCATTTATTATCAACTGAATCTCAAATCTTTTCTGATACAAAGGACTATTCTGGTCTTGATTGCTTGGAATATTACTGTCTTTGGTGAAACAGAAGATCTTAGTTTATTTCTTTCATTGCATCTTCTATGTCCTTATAACACGATTCAAAAATATTATACCAAGAGGCCACATAATCTTCTCATTATTGTTCAAATTTGTAATAGACAATTTATCACTCCTCTTAAAGTTTATATGTCCAGTCTATGTGCTAGTACAACTATTCTTTTCTGATTCTGGATTAAGAAACAGGACTTCATTTTTCGTACCAACTACTGATACAAAATAGGTCTTTCAGATTCATAAAAGTTTTCCACTTGGGAATTGCAATTGAAGGAGCCATAAAGAATATTTTGAGAAACATTTATGTTTACTCAATATGATAATTGGTTGCTTATAAATGTGTAATATCATGCCACTGCTCTTTGTGAAAGCTTAATTCATCTAGCAGTCTTGTAATATGATTTCACTATTGTCATGATGAGAGGTGTGCCAATAAAAGCTAAGATACTGATTATTCCTATCAATGGAAATATGCAGATCAAACCACTCATTGGACCAACAAGACTAATCTTGAAAATAGGTGTGCAAAATTATGACTGGCATGAGCTTTTCCCAAAAGGTAAACTTCATTTCGTTCTGCATTTAGCTTCTAAGAGTTAACCACTTTCTTTATGTATATAGTAAGTGAGTTTCTTCTGTTTCAGTGAAAAGCAATGTTGGTGCACTTGTGGCTATATGGGCTCCAATTATAGTTGTAAGATTCTGATGTTCTTTTTCATTTTGGCAATGCTTTTTTAGTTTCATGCAATTCTGTTACAAATCTTTCCCTCAAGCTAACCCATGAAAGTGGAAAATCAAAATATTAAAACAAATACAGTACAGTCACCAAGGCATGAATGATATTGAAGTTCTTGGATCATTGTACTTTCCCTAGCTAACATATAATGCCTGACATTTGCTTATTTTGCAATTTTCTCAGGTGTATTTCATGGACACACAGATTTGGTATTCTGTTTTCTGCACAATTTTTGGAGGACTTTATGGCATTTTAAATCATCTTGGTGAGGTAAGCCTGGTGGAGTTTATAGCTATAATTTTTTCTCGCCAAATATTGGGGTTGGCTCTTATTTCTCCTATTATTTGTAGATTCGAACATTGGGGATGCTGAGAAGTAGATTTCACGCTTTGCCTTCTGCATTCAATGCCTGCTTGATCCCACCTTCAGCAAAAAGTGGTCAGAAAACAAGAAGAAATTTCTTTCTCCGGAGATTTCATAAGGTATGGGATTTGTTAATGTTAGAATATCTTTCTTAATTGAGGATCTCCTTTTTTTTCAATATGACAATTTACTGGATTTTATTTTCAGGTTTCTGAAAATGAAACAAATGGTGTTGCCAAGTTTGCTTTCGTATGGAACCAAATAATCAATACTTTCCGGCTAGAGGACTTGATAAGCAACTGGTACATTTTACTTGTCGGAGTACTATTCTTTTTCCACCTCTATCTCCAAGAAATATTTTATAGGTCATGTTTTCATCAACAGGGAGATGGATTTGATGACAATTCCTATGTCTTCAGAGTTATTTTCTGGCATGGTTCGTTGGCCTATTTTCCTCCTGGCAAACAAGGTTCGTTCCCTGTGTTCAAAATTTCGTAGTTTTGTTTTGATAGCATCATTCATCTATAAACAAAGCTCTTTATTCTTACTAGTTTTCAACAGCACTGAGCATTGCAAGAGATTTTGTGGGGAAGGATGAGATTCTTTTCAGAAAAATTAAAAAAGACAAGTACATGTATTGTGCTGTGAAGGAGTGCTATGAGTCACTCAAGTATGTCCTTGAAATGCTCATTGTAGGCGATCTGGAGAAAAGGTACAGAAGATTCAGCTTTTGATTGAATGCAATCTTCAATATGAAAAAACCAGACATTGATTTTTGAGTTCCGGCAAGTTTTGTATAGCATAGTTTTTTTTTTGTGTTTTCTTGATTGATATGGAAGCCGAGTTACTTCCCTCTGCTTGCTTCTCATATGTATCCTTTAAATACTATTGCTGACCTTGTGGTGTTGCCTGCATCGGTTTTCAGAGTCGTATCCAGCATACTATATGAAATTGAAGAAAGCATGAAAAGGTCAAGTCTTCTTGAGGATTTCAAGATGAGTGAGCTTCCAGCCTTAAAAGCAAAATGTATTCAGCTGGTTGAACTTCTGGTAACTATAACCATTGAGAATGAAAGTGTTAAGATTGACTATGCAGTTATTTCTCATTGCTGGTTATTAAAATACAATATTTTGCAATTTCTTAAGCTGGAGGGAAATGAAAATCAAAAAGGTAATGTTGTGAAAGTTCTCCAAGATATGTTTGAGCTTGTGACCTACGATATGATGACAGATGGTTCCAGGTCAGGTTTTCTCAGGGGCTCTTGTTTTAGGGATTAATCCAAATTTTAAGATCAACTTAATGCGTCACTTTACTCCATTTCATTTTCATTTTGAACAGAATATTGGATTTGATCTACCCTTCCCAACAGAATGTTGAGCAGACAGAAGAGATTTTAGTTGATTTTTCCAGAAGAATTGAGCGACAATTATTTGAATCAGCTACTGACAGGAATTCTATCCATTTTCCGTTGCCAGATAGTGGCACTTTCAATGAACAGGTGATGCTATTTTCTCCTTCCCTTTTTGATACAGAAAGTGTGTCATTCTTTCCTCTTGAGTCTGTTGAAAATATATGTCAAAAAGTATTTATATCTACTTAATAAAATAGTTGATTCCCTGCAACTTTTATCAACCATTCGTTATTTCTATGGACTGTCAAAAAGAGCTTCTTTCTGGGACAAAGAACTTGCACTCTTTTTTTCACCTTTTTTTAATCCATGGTTATTGGGCATTAAGCAACAGGTGTATTTTATCTGTTTTAGGAATCTTTTCCTTTTTTATGATTGCTTAGGAAACAGCCTTACTATGCAATTCATTTTGGCAAAACTCACATACATATTACTAAGTTGTTTCAAACTTTGAATGGCAGATCAGGCGTTTCCTTTGGCTGCTTACAGTCAATGACAAGGCAATGGACATACCTGCGAACTTAGAGGCTCGGAGACGAATTTCATTCTTTGCTACTTCACTCTTCACTGATATGCCCGTTGCTCCTAATGTGCGGAATATGCTATCTTTCAGGTTAAGCTCTTAGTTCTTACCCTCTGCTTATGTTCATGACAGTTTTCCTGCTTCTCTATTGGCCAAGGCTCTCTCTGTTTGCCTTTTGATTTTTCATCATCTGTATTTGGATCAGGCATTCAAGTTTCTATGTCACCTGATGATATATGTTGAGTATTTAGGAGGATTGAGACTTGCATTGCAGCACTACTAATGCTATAGAAATCAACTTGATTCCATTGAACTAAGAGGCTCAATGCGATATTAATTGAGGTGGACCACATGGGTCTTCTTCCTAAGATTTTCAACATATTCTTATAAAAAAAAATCCGCCCTCTTTAAAGGTGATGAACTCTTGTTTATTACTTCAATCCAATTCATTTTCAATCTAAAATGAATTTATCTTTTTCGGTTATTTTGCTCAGCAGAATAAATTTGAACACTGTTTTATGCTAGTGACCACTCATTGCAATCCCTCTTTTACCCAGCTTGAAGACCACGGCTGCCAGGATAGGACACTGAAACGTAATTGAGTTTGAGTTTGTGATGTAATAATACATTGCATAATAATTCAGGATTCAATAAATAATAACCTCTACATTAGACATAACATGATATCTTTTCATCTGCATTGCTTGAAAATTTTCATTATTGTTTTGTAATTCGATTCTTTCAATTCCTGGAATATCCTAACAAACAATGAATCTTGAACATGTGCATGGATCAAAGGGGAAATCCAACAAAGTACTTCTTGAACATTTATATAGATGGTACTAGTTATCCCATTAAAATGAAAAAAAAATTATTATGCTTAAAGAAGCATGGTGTGGAATCTTGAGTTTAATAGAGAAATGATTCTAAGCCCATGTATACTTTCTCACATTAATATTCTGGTTACCAGTGTTTTAACTCCACACTTCAAGGAAGATGTTATTTATTCAATGGATGAACTTCATTCAAGCAAGGAAGGGGTTTCCATCTTATTTTACATGCAGATGATTTATCCAGGTGAGAAAGGACTCCTTTTTTATTTTGTTTTTACTTGTTTCTTCATACTAGTCCAAAAACAACTCTTATTATGTCTCTATCCTGTTGTTTATCTTAGATGAGTGGAAAAATTTCTTGGAACGCATGGGATGTGAAAATTCAGATGGAGTAAAAGATGAAAAAGAGCTCAGAAATTGGGCTTCTTTCCGTGGTCAAACATTGAGCAGAACAGGTGAATAGAAAGATTTAGTAATATTAATGTTTGTGGCCATTGATTCAATGTGGCGGATATAATTAACTTCGATATAACCTCCAGCTTTGTTTTCTTTGCTTATAACAGTTAGAGGAATGATGTACTATAGAGAAGCCTTAAGAGTTCAAGCATTTCTTGATATGGCTGACAATGAAGGTTCGCTATGTAGACTCTAGCAGATAGCATCTGATAACCTTTGTCCTTATTACAAAAAGGAGTAAATCATTAGTGCATTACTTCAGATTCCTACGTATGAAAATTGTATTACTTAACATGGTCTTCGCCATTATCTGGCTGTGCTTATCCAGATATTCTTGAAGGTTATGACGGTGCGGAGAAAAATAATCGTACATTATTTGCTCAGTTAGATGCACTAGCAGACTTGAAATTCACTTATGTCATTTCATTTCAAATGTTTGGATCACAAAAGTCCTCTGGAGATCCCCATGCACAAGACATACTTGACTTGATGACAAGGTACTATTTTACAAAAAAACAAATTAAATATTCCCAAACTGAAAGCATCAATTCATCTGATTTTGACCACACAATTATCACTTGAAGGTACCCCTCTGTCCGTGTTGCTTATGTTGAGGAGAAAGAAGAGATAGTGGAAGATATACCTCAGAAGGTTTATTCTTCTATATTGGTTAAAGCTGTCGATGATCTTGATCAGGTAGTGACTTATTCAGATTGTATTACAACATGCTGTGAGGATTAATATAGAAACGTTTGGTTTGAGAAATATGTTAAGTCGAGGATTATGAAAAATTTACAATGCACTGAGCATCTTAAGAGAAAAGAACAGCTGAAGGTTGATTTAAAAGCTTACATTTTAATAAACTTTCAAGATGTTTAAAGATTCAGACAGTTTTTGAGAGCCAAATTTGCTAAACTGTAAGATTTAGACATTTAAGTTGGAGTACAATTTTTTGCTTGCCCAGGGAGCTTCAACGAGCCTGAACCTAGTCAGTTTTTCACTATGTTCTGTCTCATTAATTTAGCTATCTTTTTACGTTTGACATGCAGAGTGATGAGTGTTTGGTTTTATTTAGTTTGCTATCGTAATATGAACTTGAAAAGAGTTAAGTCCTATCAGAGGATACGACCATAATAAATTTCATGCTTTTGAGTAAAGAAGCAAAAAGTCTACAGTTAGCCTTTTCATTCACATGCTTAGATTACATACAGTTTATCGCATTTTTTAGATGCTAGAATTTTACAGAGCAGATGTTTGAATGAACCACATATCTGGCATATGGGATGTATCTTAGTGATTATATTTTAATTAGCTAGGTCCATCCTTCCAATTCTAAGCCTAGCTGTTATATTTATCTTATTGAAAATTTTTGCTGTCAACCCCCCCCACGAGAGAGAGAGATGCATGCAGCTAAATCAGCATGTTTATGTTCGTGTGTGTGAAGTTTTTTATGCGCAGCAGCATATTTGGGCTGAATATGTTGTATGTTTTTCTATAGGAAATTTATCGAATAAAACTTCCTGGACCACCAAATATTGGAGAAGGGAAACCAGAAAATCAAAACCATGCCATAATCTTTACACGTGGTGAAGCTCTTCAAACAATCGATATGAACCAAGTACAGTTTTCCACTGGTACCTATAAATACACATATCTTGCATTTTTTACTTAAGTTCTCTCTTTTTGCAGGATAATTACTTGGAAGAAGCTTTCAAAATGCGGAACCTCTTACAAGAATTTCTTCGGCAGCGAGGACGGCGACCTCCGACTATACTTGGTTTGAGGGAACACATATTCACTGGAAGGTTAGTCCATTTCTCCCATAAATTAAACGAATAGATCCTGTGCCTATAGAAGACCAAAGTCATAAATTGATGAAACTTTATACTTTTAAAAGCCACAGTGAGGTTCAGTTCACAGCTAGACTCATTTACTATCAGAACAAGAGCTAGAGAATACCGAGACAACCATTTATAAAGATGCCAGCTAGTTTATCTTTTAATTGCTTCATGCGCTGGTAGCTTGTCATGCAATCATTCTTGAGGCCACAGACCTAGAATCAGTCTGACCTTCACCAGTTTGGGAGACATAGCTTGATGCTCTACATAGTACAAAAGCAATTCAATGAGGAGCCCAAGCATTAAGGAATAGCCTTCAATTTATAGTCTTCAACACTAAACTAAGGATTCTGGATGCTGATATTAGCAGTTCTTTAAACACTTTGCATTACTTCAAACAAACTTTGAAATGCATTACTTTGTATACTTATGGAGCTGGGGAATTACAACTAAAACCTGCTTACCTGCCTGAACCTTCGAAAGAATCTATTTTCTTTTTTCTTTTTTTCTAACTAATGAGGTTGGTATATGCAGTTACTGTTCTTTCAAATCTGAACTCTGTTGCACATATAAGTTCTTTAATACATAATATGTATCTTGCTCTAATTTTTCCTATAAATTCAGTGTCATAAAATAAGGTCAAAGGAAATCCTCACATCTTCAAAATATGATTGTTACTGAAAATTACTTTTTTTGAACATCTGATGTTTTAAAAAATCATCCATATACAGGAAAGAATGTTGTCGATTTAGATGTCATGCCATCATTTTAGATCTTGAGTCGAGAATCTTACATTATCTTCCAAACTGCAGTGTCTCATCTCTAGCTTGGTTCATGTCATATCAAGAGGCTAGCTTTGTCACCATTGGTCAAAGGCTTCTTGCAAATCCTCTCAGGTACCCGTTTCCCTATTTCTGTTAGCTTGTTTTTGGATCCTTTGTTATGAATCTCAGTTTATCATACTCATCGGAGATCAGATCCAGAAAATTGAGGAAAACTGTAAAAACAAACTGCTAATAATGTTGCATTGCATTGTAGGCTCATCCATTTTCCATATATTTGCAATTCCGTTCAGTTGTCCTCTCCAAGTTGTTGTCGAGGCCTTTTAATTCTATTCACAAAAGTGATTTTTGCCCATGTGGTCAATCTTTACTAATTTATTCTTTTAATGTTCATCATCTTCTGCATAGGGTAAGGTTCCACTATGGGCACCCAGATGTATTTGACAGGTTGTTTCACATCACAAGGGGTGGCATAAGCAAAGCATCAAAAACAATAAACTTAAGTGAGGATATATATGCAGGTACGGACCAGTACTTTCACAAGTTGCTCTCTGTGAAGGGTGATTATTCATAGCTACTTGTGTATTATCTGCAGGATTCAATTCTATATTAAGACGGGGATGCATAACTTACCATGAGTACCTGCAAGTTGGAAAAGGTCGTGACGTAGGTCTAAATCAAATCTCGAAGTTTGAAGCCAAAGTAGCAAATGGAAACAGTGAACAAACAATAAGCCGTGACATACACCGACTTGGACGCTGTTTTGATTTTTTCCGGATGCTATCTTGTTACTTTACAACCACTGGGTTTTA
>Ga0307515_10008829_pt1 | contig 19576 bp, 5 predicted proteins | sample 17_EM_MG_FD_194513 | JGI IMG/M metagenome (GOLD analysis project Ga0307515, IMG submission 194513) | Populus trichocarpa ectomycorrhiza microbial communities from riparian zone in the Pacific Northwest, United States - 17_EM | ecosystem: Host-associated > Plants > Roots > Unclassified | place... | reverse complement strand
CCCGCCAATTAAGAATACGGTACTCCCGTTATATTGCCCTAATTATCTTCCGCCATTAAGCTATCTTAGGGGTATCTTAGCTATTCTAGCCGCGAGGTAGGAAGGCGTTCTCAGTATCGTTTTTAGGTAGAGTAGTTTGCTAGCGCCTTATAGGACAAGTCTTAGTAGTAGAACCTAACTCTACAAGAGCTCTCCGCTTATTTAAATTATATTTAGAGATTTAGAAAAGTAAGCAGAAGTAGAAGTAATATATAGGGAAGACGCGCCTTTGACTAACATAACTGGCATAGCTTTAAAAGCTTCTTTAAAGGGCCGTCTTTAACAAAGCTAAGTCGGGGCTTGTGGATATAGCACTTGCTGCACTAAATTACAGTAGGATCTGCCATATTTATAATGTATATAGTAGTATTAATAGAGGTGTTAATAAAAAGGAAGGCGCAATACTAGGATATTTTAATGTTCATCACGTGGATTCTGCTATAACTTACCACGCGCGCTTTTTTATCTAACCAATCAGAAGCCGGCTTGGCGAGAGTTTGAATTCCAGAACCCAAATATATAGACCACTCGTACCTCGGGTCAATAAGGATATTAGAATTAGAATTTTATTATAGGAATGCCAAGAATAATCGCAATCGCAATTCAATTATCGCGATTCTAAAATTCTTATTAATAAAACCATAATCAGATCTAATCGCGATAAGATTTAATCGTTAAGACCCCTACAGCAAGTAGCATCCTCTACAACCACTGCCAATAACTCTACCTTTGCAACGCTTCAAAATAATTCTAATTTAGATTCTAATAGCAATTCTAATTTAGATTTAAAATGGAACAAGGAATGCATATACAGCTTCAAACATCAATTTAGCAGCTGCTACTACATTATCGAGCAAAAGCGCCCTTAAGGATGGAAACCAAACCTAGATATCTAAAAGAAAGTAAAAAAAGCAATCTTATCTACGCCTTAGATTAAACGCGCAGTTAACTAAATCTAAAAAAGAGAATAGGAAGCAAAGAAGAATATAGAATCTATAATTAATTTTAATTCTAAAACCCTACCTTCTAAAACCCCGACTAGCTATACTGCCGTATTTAGTACTAGTTAAACTCTATTTAAACACCAGAACATCTAGATACTCAACCCTAGTATAGATACCTACGTCTATAACAACTAAGAAGGCTTTACCTTCTCCTACCTAGCTATAGAAGACGACTACCTAATTGCTAGCGAAAATTTCAAAAAGATTTAAGCTTACGGAATAGTAACTATTACTATTAATACACCTACTGGGAACTTAAAAATGAAGCTATTCTATATAGCGCTAGTACCTACTATATTTATAAATATCGTAGCGCTCTTAAGAGCCACTAATAATAATATTTATTTCAACTTAGGACGAAACCTGCTATACCGTCTAGCGACTAGCGAAACAGTATACTATGCGAAACGACTAGGGGGCTACTAGGCACTAATATATAGAGAGCCTACCCTAGATTTAATAACTTAATCGACCTTTTTAACAAGAAGACATTAACTAAGCAGAATGGCCCGTAAACTAGTCGGAGCTACAGCTACAAAATGGCATAAAATACTTAGCTATACAGGACCTAACGCTATTAAGCAGCTTCCTAAGAACGTTAATAGCGCAGAACTAAACAACAAATAAGCACCGCGTAAAATCGAGTGTAAAGTTTGCTTAATATTAAAGCACACATAGCAGATCTCTTAAAGATGAGAATACGAATTCCCAGCCACTTGACCATTTAAGCGAGTAGTATTTAATATTATTACCCTTAGAGAACTAGGGTATAACGGCGATAGATACGTAATGCACTTCTATTGTATATATTCCAAATTTAACTTTATATATACCGCTAAGAACAAAAATAAAGCTACTATCCTACTTACTATCTATAAGACTTACCAGCTGATTAAAATACGATTCTACTAAGACGTCGTCTTCTTCTAGAGCGATAATAAACGTACTTTTAGACAAATAGGAGACACCTTATAACATAGTATGCAGACAAAGGCATTACTTTTAAATGCCGAGCACCGTATACTAAGGAACAAAATGGTAGAGTAGAATGATTTAGACGAACCCTTATGGAACGATTAAGGGCTATACAGCTAGGAGCTTCCTTACCCCCGTCTTTAGGACCAGAGGCTTTCCTTACTACTGGCTACGCACTTAATCGAACCCCAAATAAGCAACTAGGATAAAAACTCCGTACAAGATCGCTTACGGTAAGACGCCATCCCTTACCTATATGCACGTATATGGCTGCAAGACCTATACGCTAGACAAAAGAGTTAAAAGGGGAGACAAGCTAGCTCCTTATGCATTAATTAGACACCTAGTCGGCTATAATTTAACTAATATCTACTGTATCTAGATTCTAAGTCTTTACAAGGTCATTCAAACTAGATATATTATATTTAACAAGACCTTATTCTATAATCCTAAGGGTTAAGATATTAAGTACCTGCTAAGGGAAGCATTAGAAGACACCCTCTAGACAATCTATCTATTAGAACCTCTCTACAATAACAAATTTAAAGACGAATCTAACCTATATACAGTTAATTAAAGATCTACCTCAAATATAGATTAAACAACTACCCTTAAATTGAACGAGTTAGCAGAGCCTTATATAAAGGATACTGAGCAGTTACCGACTCCTAGTAGAACGGTATCTCCAGATCTACCAGAAACAAACACTATACTGGGAGGACTTTAAGACGATATCCTAGATATAATTGAAGCAATCCCTACCCAGCTAAGCTCCCTAGAACCACCTAATAGAGCAATTAATATAGCTCTACGAGCTAACGAAGTCTCGGCCAAACCTTCTGCCAACCTTATCCTACCAGAAGAATCCAAACGAATTCAACGTTAAGCGCATGCGACAGCACTAGCCAATCTATCTACCCTATTTAGTTACTATGCTGGATTTGCTACAGGACTAGTAAAGGACGTCAGCCGAACTAGATCCTTATCCTTATCTCTACATTATTACAATCTACCTCCTAAACTAAAGAATCTTAAAGAACTAAGAAAGTACCCTATAACTACTAGCTTTTAAAAGGTTATAGAAAAAGAATATAATGACCTAAAACGCCGAGGGATATTTAAGACTATACTAAAAGCAGAAGCAAGCAACAAGCAAATCTTTTCTCTAAAATAGGTCTTTAAATATAAGCTTAATAGCGACGGTTACCTACAAAAGCTTAAAGCTAGACTATGCGTCCACGGAGACTTATAGATTACTAAAGAAGAGACCTATACAGTAACCCTAGCTGCTTAAATATTCCGTGCTCTTATGGCTATAGTAGCCACATTTAACCTAGAAATTCAATAGTATAACGCTATAAACGCATTTATAAACGCTAAGCTTAGTAAACCAATCTACTGCTACTGCCTAGAAGGATTTATTTAAAATGGACATGTCTTAAAGCTACTTATGGCGCTATATAGATTAAAAATCTTACTACTACTTTGGTATAAAGAACTTACCAATATACTAGCTAAATTTGGATTAGAACTAGTACTAGGCACTAACTGCCTATTTACTAATAGACGACTTATTATCTTCTTTTATGTAGACGATATAGCCGTCCTATTTGCCAAGAAGGACCTTTTAAGACTTGAAGAATTTAAAGCAAAATTGCTGCACTAATACGAGATCCGTATACTAGGAGACCTATAGTAGTTCCTAGGTATTTAAATTAGTTAAAATTGAGTAAGTAGGAAGCTCTAGCTTCGCTAAGACTCCTATATTAAAAAGATAGCCAATCGATTTAATATTTAACCACTAGAAAGATTTCCTAAGTTATTACTTCCTGCTAAAGAACTGATTCCGTCCGACCAGTAGATAAACCATTAAAGAACCCTAGCCTACTAGTAACAAGTAGGGTTACTTATATACCTTACCGTATTTAGAAGACCTAATATTACTAAGACGTATTTTAAGCTAGCCAAATTCCTAACTAATCTAAATTAAAAGCACCTTAATGCAGCAAACTAAGTAATTGCCTATTGCCTTAAAACAAAATCTACAGCTATTAAATACTCTGGCGAAGTATTTGGAGCCTATATCTACTTTAGAAACCTTAAAGGAGAAGATGTTACTTTTTACGGAGTATCCGACATAGTATTTATAGACTATATAGAAACTAGACGGAGCTCTTAAGGATATCTTTTTATGCTATTCAGAGGACTAATTAATTGGAAAGCAACCCTACAGCGATCTATTACTCGCTCGACTACTAAAGTAGAGCTTCTCTCCCTATCTACTACTGCCGTTAAAATTATCTGGTGGCAACGATTCTTTAAGGTAATTAGCTTTAATTTAGAACGCAAATTTACTATACTCTGCGACAATATACGGACCGTATAACTCCTAAGATAGGATACGCTAAAGCTTAATACTAAGCTTCGACATATTAACGTCTATTAGCACTAGCTAAGACAGGAAGTCTAAGACAAAAAGATCGACGTCTAGTGGGTCCCTATAGATAAGATGCCTGCTAACGGCCTTACTAAGATCTTACCCCGTTAAAAGCACGAGGCATGGATAAAGCAGTTAAATTTAATAGATATTTGACATTAGATTACTGTTCCATCTAGCAACTAGCACCTTCGCAATATTTATAATATTCACAATATGCCATTCTTACCCTACCCTTTACTACTCTTAAATTATATCTAAATTTCCTATTTTGGTATAGCTTCTGCTCTTATTTTATGTTCTACAGCTTTAACTACACCATTAAATCTAGGGGGTGTGTAACCGACTACCGACACTACGCTGAGACACAAGATTACCGCTTAGAAGGCTCCAAGACGGCGTTAACACCACCCTATATATTGGTTGCAGATCAATATTAGTTACAGATCACCGTTCCTATTTCAGCTATCTATTACCCTATTACTTCTACCTTCTTCATATATATATAGAGCCTCTAGAGCTACATTTACAATCAAGTCGTTTATTTAATTCTTCGCACTATAAAGCTTATAGTTATCTTATAATATCTAATTTGTCTTTAATACTAAATATATATATTTTATAATTCTATATAACCTTCTTATTTATTATCTAATTTACCTTAAGGTCTTATATATTAGTAGTGGCTAAAAGACTAAAGAGTAAGCTAGCTAAGGCTCTTACTAAAGTTTAACGTTATTTTAATAAAGCGTCTTAGGCCCTAAAGGCTTAACTAAATACTTATACTTAGTTATCTCGTCTAATAAAGGTTTATAAAAAGTTACGCTTTAAAAAGTTATATCTAGTTAAGTAACATCTCTCTAAGCTTAAGGCTAAGGAGGCTAAAAAGGATTCTAATTAAGAAGAGGCGGAAATAGCTTATATGCTAGTAGTAGATCCCCTAAATAATCTAGCTCGTTTATTACCTTTAACTAATCCCTTTATCTTTAGCTCCTTCTTAATATTACCTAACCTATTTTCTTTTAATACTTATACCTTTTCTATAGAATTCTTTAGATTCTATAATAGTTTTTAGATAGTCTTATTATAACCTATCTACCTTACTTTACACTATGTTTTATTATTAATATTCTTATAGTTAATAATCTTTAAACCGTACTATTTATCTTCCTTTTATCCTTTATATATATCTACTTTATAGATTAGTAGCTCTATATCTCTATATACTAGCTCTAGCATCGTAATATACTATATAGGGTAGATTTTTATCTTTACTAATAAGTTAAGTCTATATATAACTGCTAGGGTCTTAGCTATAATTTTATATAGTCCTAGTCTAATATAGCCCAATTTCTTACTTAGTTATTAACTTATAAATTTTTTATATAATAGCTATACTTTATCCCCCTCCTTTAAATCTAGTCCTTTAGATCTCCTAATATTATAGTACTTTTTTATCTTTATTTATATTAGTTTTGCTATTAAATAAAGGTCCCTATAAAGATTTATTTAAGTTTTAATTCTATACTTTACTATTTTACTTATTTTCTTCGCTTATTATAGTAATAATAATGTTTTAAGCTTATACCTATAATTTGCCTAAAATAGTAATATCTTTATACCTTATTGTAGTATTACGTTATATATAAATTATATAACTAATAGTAGTAATACCTAATTATTTTATACGTAATTAATATAATGCCTTAGATACTATTTTAGCGTCTAATTTAACCTTTCTATTTATCTATCCGTCTATAGATAATACGTTATTAATATTACTACACAAACCCCTTATTCTACTAAAAATACCTCCTAAAATACTACTATAAATCTTAAATATCTGTCTACTATAATCTTATTTAGTGCCCTCTATCTTATAAATACTTCTTTTATATAGATTCTAGCCATATCTTCGGCTAAGATTTCTTCTATATATACTATAAAGTAGCCCTATTTAGTTAACTTATCTACTATTACTAGGATTGCGTTATACTCCTATCTAATAATAGAATTATTTTATTTTAGTAACTTTATAATAAAGTCCTATAATATTATTTCCTATAGACATTCTGGTACTTTAATAGGCTATAGCTTTCTATACGGTTTATACCTTATTAGTTTATTTCTTTAGTAATCTAGATACTTCCTTATAACTTCTCTTACTAAGCCCTAAATTCTATTAATAATATACTCCCCTTAGAGTCTTAATACTAAGCCCGTGGCTCTATTATATCCTTATATTATTCCCCTATAGAATTCTTTAATAAATTCTTTTATAATACTTCCTAGTATATATATTACTTCTCGGTTTTTGTACTACTCTATATCTAAATCCTTAAATTATACTTCTTAGATTTTCCTAGTTTAATTGCTTTCTAGTAACTTATATTTCTAAGTTATTATAATTTTAGTATATTTATATTTAATTAATCCATCCTTATCTTTATATAATATTGCCCCTAATAGCTTTTTATTATTTTATAGTTTAGCTTTTCTATTTAGCGCGTCTACTTTTATATTTTTAGTTCCCTTAATATACTAAATCTTAAAATAGTATTCTATAAGTATTTCTACCTATCTAATCTATCTCTAATTAAGTTTTTTATTATTAGAAACCCTATTAGGTTTTTATAATTAATTTTAACTATAAATAGTTTTTTTATATATACCTTATAAGAATACTTTTTATTTCTTAAGTACTATAACTATACCTAATAACTTCTTATTATAGATATTATAGTTTAACTTTAGTAGTATTATCTTTTAACTATAGTATACTACTAAATGCTATATATTTCTATACTTTTATAATAGATATACTTCTAGTATAAAGTCTAATACGTTTATTTCTACAACCGTTTCTAATTCTAGTTAATAAATTTTAAGGATTAGCTCCTAGGTAAACAACTTCTTAAGTTTTTTTTTAAATAGTTTTCTTTATTTTTTTCTATACCTATAGTTCCTCTTTCTTTATAAGCCTTATAAATAGTTTAATACTTTTTAACTATTATACTATAAATCTCCTATAGTAGTTATAAAACCTTAAAAATAATCTTAATTACATTATATTCTCTAGTTCTTACTAACTTACTATAGCTTTAATTTTTTTAGGTCTATATTAATATAACTTAGCCTAATAATAAATTTAATAAAATTAGTCTTCCTAGTAAAGAACTTATATTTTTTAATTACTACTAGCATTTATTCTTTTTATAGTCTCCTTAAAACCTATTTAACGTATTCTCCGTATTCTTCCTTATTTATTAAGTAGATAATAATAATAATAAGGTATTCTTCTAATACGCTATTAATTTACTTTTAGAATATTATTAGTACGTTTATAAATCTAAATTATATAACTAATAGTTTATATAGTCCTGCCTTTAACCTAAAGGCTATTTTCTATTTATTGCCTTTCTTAATTCTAATTTAATAATATGCCTACCTTAGATCTATCTTTATAAGGATTTACGTATTACCTATTCTAGTAATACTATTTAACTGCCTATAGATAATATATAGCTTAAGTTTTCTATTTTTCTTTAGTATAAATAGTACTGGATTTCCTGCTAATAACTGCAATAGTCTAATATATCCCTTTTATAGATTTTCTTAAATAAACTCTTTAAGTACGGTTAGCTCTTCTTTAGTTAGCTTATAGATTAAAAAGAACTTTAGGCTCATTCCTAGTTCTAACTATATTTTATTAGTTTATACTATATACTCTAATAGCTTTTTACTTTCTAGGCTCTATAGTTTTTTACTATACTTATAATATCTCTTTAGTATATAGCTTAAGCCATACTTGGTTTCCTTATATATCGCTCTAACTTAGTACTATACTAACTTAGTTTGTTATTATATTTTGCGTTATTAAGTATCTCTAATATTAATCTAACCTATAACCTAATTAATCTTTAGATTATATTCCTATAATTAAGGTATTCTTAGTACTATCTTATCCCGTTCTAATAGTGAGATATTAAAAGACATTTTAATTTATCTTCCTTTAATGGTTATTTAAATAGGTTCTATTTTAAGGCTAATAATACCTTCCCTATAGGCTATTAGATTTTCTAAAATTATAACTAGCAGATATAAGTACTCCTTTTATCTATAAGATAGTCCCATCTATTTTACTACTACTAGTAAGATATAGTTTCTAGTTACTCTACTGTTACGGCTCGTATAAATGCCTCTAAACCAAAGCTTATAGAATGCTACATTACGAAGATACTAAGCTAAGGAGAAGAGGAGAGGTATATATAGGAGGTAGAGACGTAATATATACGCGTTATAACGCCAAGTCCTTAGCCGAACCCCTAACTAGGCTCTCTGTCTAGGTTACGCGTTATAGTGCCGTAATATTACCCCCCTCTTTAAAAGAAAGCCTGCCCTTAGGCTTTATTAGAAACAAAGTAGAACTAAAGAAAAGAAGATATAAATGCGTTTAGACTAAGTATATAAGGCGACCGTAGGTTACGTAGAAGCGCTAAAGTAGAAAGGGTAGCCGCTAAAACTCTTAGCAAGGATCTGGCTAATTAGAGAACTTTAACCGGTAGTTAAAGTTCCTAGACATTTAAAGGCCTCACGTAACGCGCAAATCTAGGTGGCCGTATATTATAGTAGGCTTCGTTCCTTAGGCCTTGGGGCGTTCTTATCTCTATACTCTTTCGCTAACTTATCGTCTTCATTATACTAATATTTTATCTACTCGTCTAGGTACTTTAGGGGTCTGGATAAGTTAGGGTATTAATTATAGAACTCTTTAAGCTTTTAGGGGTAGCCTATAAAGTTCTAAGCGGGGTACTAGGTTAGGTCTGGGTTATAGCCCTTCTATTAAACACGGTATTTTAGCCCTCCTCGCACTAGCTTATATGCTAGTATTTCCTTAACTTCCTATTTATTGTCGCCACTAACTTAAATTAGTAGGGGAGGCTTGTTATCTGCCCGGGTAATAGGTTACTTACAGCTTTCCGTAACCTATCCGGCGAGAAAATAGGGTAAACTCTAATTAAATCCGGAAGCTTTACCTTATATAAGTTGCCTACCTTCTTTAGGACCTTATATGGTCCTACTATCTAGTAGTCTAGCTTACGGCTAGGCCGTTTAGTCCTCTAATTCTCTATTATAACCTAGACCCTATTACTAGGGGCAAAGTTAGGTTCCCGGCGGTGTTTATTTACCTACTATTCTATTAACCTCTAGGCTTTTTCTAAGTTCTTATAGGTTACTATCTAGGCCTCTTTTAAGCGTTTGGCGTACTGCTGGGCCTTACTATAGGATAGTTTCTCGCGTATAGTCTAGGGTTCTTCCGGTCTTTTTTAGTTAAAGCTTATATAGGGTAAGTAGTCCATTTCTAGCTAAATAGGGGCAAACCCTATAGAGTTATAGGGTAAGGTTACTTAGGCATAGTCTATTAGGGGGAGTAGTTTAGACTAGTTGTCCTAGAAGTAGTTAATAAAGGGCCAGAGTCTCTAGTCTAAATACTAATTTATAATCTCTATCTAACCGTCTATCTAAGGGTAATACGCTATAGAGAGCTTTAGCTTAATGCCTAGGATCTAGGTAAACTTATTCTAGAAGGCTAATATAAACTGCGGCCTGTGATTAGATATAATAGTATTTAGTAGTCCGTAAATTTAGTAGACATAGTAAATATATAGCCAGGCCGCCTCTTTAGCATTAATATTCTTATAGTAGGGGATTAAGAATAGGCGCTTGCTAAAGCGGTTAACTAGGATTATAACTATATTATATCCGTTACGGTCTATAGGTAGTTTATAAAAGTCTATAAAGATATATTACTAGGGGCGCTTTAGTATCAGGAGCGGTTTTAGTAGTCCTAGGGTCTTATCTCGTAGGATTATAGCTCTTTAGCAGTTGTCGCAGTTCCATATATATTAATTAATGTCTATAGCCATTTTAGGCTAGTAGTAGCGGCCGCTAATAATTTTATAGGTCTTATTCTTGCTAGGGTATACCGTAAAGACTTAGTAATAGGCTTCGCAAATTAGTTTAGTCCGTAGATTGTTAACGTTAGGGACTATAAGCCGCTCTTAATATAGGAGCAATTCTTCCTCTATTTTAAAATTGGGGTCTCCTTTCGCAGCTTAATTACGGAGGGCCTTTAGGGCGTTAGCCGTACGGTTTACAGTTAGGAGGCAGTTAATTAGCCCTATTAGTTTATCTAAGGACTCCTCTATTAGTGCTAGCTCGTTTTACTAGGAGTCTAGCTCCTTAAGGATCCGTAGGTTAAGCTATTCGGGATAGAGAAGCGCGCGCGTCTAGTATTAGGTCTTTAGCTTATCCTAGGGTCCTATATCTTATTCTCTTTAAGTTAGGGCATTAGCCTTAGAGTTCTACTTGCTAGAACAATATATAATTATAAAGAAGAATTAGAAAAGTACTTTAGCCTACTAGGCTTACTATTTAGTAAGTTACTTTATAGTTATAAAGTACTCTAGGGCCTTATAATCTGTATATATCTTAATCTAGGAGTTTATACCTTTAAGCTCCGCGCGCTATTAAAATAGCAATTAAATAATAGCTAGTATTTCTTTATCGTGTATTTTATAGTTACACTTAGCCGGGTTTATTATTTTTAAGAAGAAGGTAATAGGGTACCATTTGCCGTCTTAATATAGCTATAATAGGATTCCCGCTATAACTTTATTAAAAGCGTCTATTTCTAACATTAATTTAAGGTCTAGGTTATAGTAACGAAGGATTAAAGAAGAGATAAGCTGCTCTTTTAACTCTTTAAAGGCTTCTGTATAGTTACTATTAAAGATAAAGAGTATGTCTTTCCAGGTAAGTCGTATAAAAGGCTTAGCTATAACTCTATAGTTACGGATAAACTAGTAGTAGAAGTTATAAAAACTAAGGAAGGACTAAATCCCTTTTACGGTATAAGGGGGTTTCTAATTATAGATTGCTTTAACCTTCTTAGGATTAACTTTAATTCCTTCTATAGTAATAATAAACCTAAGGTACTTTATACGTTTTACTCCAAATTTATATTTCTTAATATTAACTTATAAGCCTGCGTTCCGTAGTCTCTCTAGGACCTTCTTTATATAAACTTTATACTTAAGTTTGTCGTCTAAGTATATAAGGATATCGTCTAGGTATACTATGTAGAATTTATTAAGGTAGTTAAAAAGGACATCGTTTATATACCTTTGGTATATAGCCGGCCCATTTATTAATCTAAAAGGAAGGACTTTATATTTATAGGACCTATAATAGGTACGGAACGTTATTAAATCTTTAGATATAGGGTTTATCTTAATTTGGTAGAAAGCTTAGCGGATATTAGTAATAGCGTTTAGCTTTTAATAGTTAATATAGAAACAAAGGTCTTTATTAGGCTTTTTTATAAATAGGATAGGGGAAGTAAAAGGGGCTTAGCTTAGCTCGATAAACCCTTTATTAAGATTCTTAATTAAGTACTACTTTATTACTTTTAGCTTGTCTATTAATTATTAGTAAAGAGGGCTATATCTTAGTAAGTTATTAGCTTTTAATTAAATCTTATAATTATATATCTGGTAAGGAGGTAACTCGTCTAAAGCCGCCTTTAAGAATACATTCTTATATCCCATATAAATAGTAAGGAAAAGGCGTTTAACTAGTTCCTTATTAGTTTCCTTAGCTAGCTTTTCTTCCCTTTTATTAATAATCCGGTTAATTTTATATAAGCTAGTTATAAAGACCTTATTATCCCCCCTATATATATTAAAGTAGAATACTATAGCGCTAATTGCCGCGATATCTACTATAGGTGGGTCGCGTGACAATAGGGGTGTATAGGACCTTAGGGGCTTCCGGGGTAAAGGCGTTATTATTACTCCTTTTAGCTTCTATCGCATCTTTCTAAGGTCATCTCTTATATCCTATTAATATGTTCTCTTCCATATTAGTTAAATCTACGTAATTTAGACATTATTTACGTCGCTATCTATCCCGCTACTATACATAGAGTCTTTATTAACTGTAGCGCTCTAGGGGAGTATCTTTATTGGTATAAAAGAGTTCCTTCCAGCCTTATAACGGGCATCTTCTTAGGCGAAGGCTAGGTCGCAGTCCCTAACATCTTACTAATAGGTAGGGTCAGCCCTCGCGGCTAGTATCTTGCGGTTAGTTCGGATTTCCCTAATAAAGGAAGGTAATTTCGGTTTATTCTCTAGCTAAATAAATTATCTTTATTATATATTTAGCTAAATATTAAAATAGGACATCTATTTTTGGCTAAGGATTATATTATAGGACCCTAGGTCTAAGATGCAAAAGGGGATACTATACTAGTATTATTCGTTAAAAGCGATATATAACTTTAGGACGTAGGTAACCGGCTTACCGGCCTAACCGTTATATCCTCTTACTTAAATAGGCTTCTCTAGTCTAGTAGCTTTTATATTTAGAAACTTAGCAACGTTATTTATATAGGTAGTATTTATAAAGGCAAAGTTATTTACTCTAGTGTTAATAAGGGCGGTTATATTAACACTATATCTATTTTAAGATACTATATATAGAACTATAAAGTATTTTCCACCTATTAACTAACTTAAATTAATCTCTTTAAGATTAATAGGGTACCCTAGGGGGGAGTCTTTCCCTAGGGTTCTTCTTTTCCCGACTTATTAGACGTCTCTCCTTCCTCTATTTCTTTAATATCGCCTATATCCTTTAGCTCTAGGCGGGATAAGGCGAAGTAACTATCCTTATTACAGTTATAGCATATAACCGTAGTAGGGTCGATTGGGGTATTGCGGCGATTACTAGTTAAGGGCGTAGTACGTAGCGGGTTAGGTAAGGCTTACAGATATACAGTGGTAACCACTTTTAGAGCAGGGACCGCAGTAGCTTGTCTTCCTACTCTAGCTCCTATAAGTATAGTTAATAGGTTTTAGGGTCGCTTCTACTAATTAGGGCGGGCGTTAATTTGCTTTAATTCTAAATTTAATAATAGGTAATAAGCCCCGAGTCTTTTATAGTTTAGTAGGTTGTTTAAGGTTACTACAATCTTCTCTTATAGCCTAATTATTAGTTTATCGTATAGGTCTAATTGGTAATTTTTAAGGGGGACTTAGCCTTCTCCTATAAGGTATAGGAATTAAGTCTAGAATTTGGCAAAGGGTTAGTTCGGTTTCATTATTAGGCGATTATAGTTATACTAGGCATTCCGTACTTTATTTGGGTTAACGTAGATAGTAGCTAAATACTATAGCATCTTATTAACAGATATAAATTAGATAGGGGAATTGTCCTTAAACTTGGCTTAAAGGTGCCGTTGGGCGTCCCCTATAGTTTAACCAAAGAGGTAGAGCATTTTAGCTTCTTTAAAAAGGAAATAGTTATAGTTAACGTAGAGCTTTCCTTATACTTAAATCCTCTAATTCTTAAAGGTAGGGTTTATTCTATTAGATAGTGGTTAGGGGTTAGGGAGCTTAATAGACTTTAATTACTTCGTTATTATATCCGTACTCTCTAGTGTATTATATTTAATTAAGTAAATAAGACGACTAGGACTTTTAGAAGGGGGAGCTAAGCTACTTTATAGGGCTGTAAGGCTGTCTAGGATCTCTTATAGGTCTCCTGTATACTTTAAGCTTAGAGATAGTTAGCTTCCTAATTAGCCGTTAGGGCACGAATCTATTTATATACGTCTATAATATTATTATTATCTTTAATTTCAGATCCCAATTAAATCTCGTATTCTTCTTAGGTTGGGGCAGCTCTTTTAGATAAGCTTACTTTAGGTACCATCGTTAGCTTCCTAAGGTTTATTAGTATTATATACTTTGGTTTTAATTTTAAGGGTATAGGTCTAGTTCTATTTAGCTAATAGAGTGGGATATTATAAAGGCCTTTCTAGGTAGTATAGAGTTGTTTTAGTGTCTAAGTATAGCGCGTTAACGTATCGTTATAGATAAAGTTTCTTTTAGGGTGGGATATTATTAAGGCCTTCCTAGGCAGTATAGGGTAAGCTTAGTATAATATTACGGCTCGTATAAATGCCTCTAAACCGAAGCTTATAGAATGCTACATTACGAAGATACTAAGTTAAGGAGAAGAGGAGAGGTATATATAGGAGGTAGAGACGTAATATATACGCGTTATAACGCCAAGTCCTTAGCCGAACCCCTAACTAGGCTCCCTATCTAGGTTACGCGTTACGGTGCCATAACATCTACTATCTATTAATACTTTAAATTATTAATCTTACTAATTAATTTATAAATTTAGGTATTATTTTTAAATTCCTTTAAGGGTCTAAGGCTTTACTACTAGCTCCCTTTAGTTTTATAGGCCTTTACATTTCCTAACTATTAGCTGCTTAATCCTACCGTACTTAGCTCGCTCTTTAGCTAATACCTAGTTCGCTTTTATCTTTAATATACTATAGATATATATTCTTTAGACATTTCTACCACTATTATTTATCTAAGCATTCTTCTATAAGGAATCTTTTTAGTTAAAGTATTAAGTTTTCTAACTCTTAAACTTATATTAAATGCCATCTATATATACTTAACATTTCTATAATTTTACTTATCTAGCGCCCAATATATTCTTATAAGGTACTTTTAATTCTTTTCTTTTAGATTTTTATATATATTATATATTATATATATATACATATAATCTATGCCAATATATAATATACTAGGTGCTTTAGGTTAACTCTTAGCTTATCCTTATCTTTAAGTTTAAACTTTTATTACATTAATCTAAATATTATTATTTTATTTATAGGTACTAAAATGCGTTATTTACTTCTCTAGTCCTCTAATTACTCTTTTAGGTCTTTAATATTATAATTAAGACTCCCTTAATATAGTTTATGCCCTTCTCCATAATTAGTTAGTTTTAGATAACTTATTTATCTAACTATATATAAAAGTCTTCCTACTTATTATTATACCGCTATCTATACTACTTTTAATATAGCTTCCTAAGTATATATAGTCTATTCGTAAGGAAATATCTTCTTATTACTATATTATAATAGCCCTTTATATATTATTCCTTAAATCTAGTTAAAATTTTAAAATCCTCTTCTTCTTCTAGTTTAGTTAGCTATTTTACTCTTAGTATACCTACGTTAGGCCTATTAATAACTCTTTATACAGGTAATCTTTTCCCTAAATAGTCCATTACTTTTAGCATCTACTTTTACTATATAAAGATTCTTTTCCTAAATTCTTTATTACTTTTATCTAGCTTCTTTCTCATTAATAGGTTAAAGCCTTTATACTTTTTAACTAAGATATTAACTTTTTAATCCTGCTATTAAGTCTTACTTATAATTTCCTTAATGGTCCTTATCCTGGTGTTAAAGACTTAGTCCTATAGAATTCTTAATTTTAAGCTCAGTTCTTTTCTAAGCTATACTCCTACCTATAACGAAATCCCCTAGAAGGTACATATTAGATAAGATAGAAGGAGGTTTTATCTATATTCTATTTATATCCTAGAAGACACAGTTAGACAGATAAGGGGTAAAGGGTTTTACTTGCATCTTAAAGGGATTATATAAGAAGCTGCTTCTCCTCTAAAGAAGAACTAACAATTAGTCTCTAAATAGAAGAGGTTAAAAAGTATTTATCCTTTATTACGTAAAGCTTATTCTACCTTAACTTATCTTCTACTTACCTATAACTCTTATACTATACTATTAATTAGATAATTATACGTTCTAGTTAAACTAGCCTCTTATAATTCTAATTGCTTATAATCTATTACGGAGGGAACGTATGGCTATTAATTAATAATAACGGGCTATACCTCCTTACCCTTTAAAATAACGCCCTTACCGCAAAAGGCTAATAGAGTCTCCCTAGAGGAGCGTATCCCCTTTACTTATAAAGGAGTAGATTAAGAAGCTACGGCTAGTCTATCTAACCTCGCGAAACCCTTAAAAATAATTACCGCTAGGGAGTTATTAGAGCGGTCGCTATATAAGACCCTATAAAAAATAAAGGAGTTAGAGATATAATTAAGATAAGTATATTAAGACTACTAAGAATAATTGTAAGGATAATTAGGAGAAGTATAAACACCCTAAACACGAAGCGGACTTAAAGGGGTAACGCTATACTACGCTATAACGTTAGAAAAACCTAGATTTTATATAAAGGAACCTAACAAGTATAATAGTAATAGTCTCCGGAACAATAATTATTTTATCCGTTAATATAAAACTAAGTTTTAGCTAGACCTAAAACGTTACTCTAACAAGTATAATTAGACACTAATTGCTTTTACGTTTCTACGCGGCACCGTTAAGAGTTTATAGATACGCTATAAGAAGAAACTTATAATACCCCTTAAATTTAGCAAACTTAAGTCCTAGTTGGTTAATTAGGTCTAAGACCTTATTAATTAAGGGATAGATTATAACCAGCGATACTATAACGCTAAATAGCAAGAAGGCTAGAGTATAGTCTAGTTTATAAACTACTTAAAAGAGCTAGAAGATAATATACCCTACTTAAACCTATAGAATAACGCTATATAACTTTACTAGCTACTTACTAAGTTATAACCTAAGATTTAACAGGCTATATAGGAAAAGGGCAAAATTCCTACCTTTTAAGAAAAGCTTATCTCTAAAGCTACTTGGATTAAAAATACTAGAAAAGACTATTTAGGTAAGTAAAAGGAATAAGACGCTAATAATAAAGAGTGTAAAACTAGACCTAGCTCTAATAATAGGGGCAGATTCTAACCTAACCACTTTATAGAAGAATAACGTAAGTAGGCTTTAAAGCCTTAGAGCAACGCTAGTTAGCCCTAAAATAATAATAAGCAAAAACCTAATTTAAATAAGTAGAACTAAGAGTTACGCGTTTATTATAACTGCGGTAAAAAGGGATATATAAAGCGCTTCTACTAGTAAAAGAAATAAGAGTTAAATTAATCAAGAAAAGAAAAAGCCTAGTAAATCTTTACTCCCTTATACTAAGCTAGTAAGAGAAGAAGGGAGTAAGCTACCGTATAGTTATTCCTATTTCTATTTAAGTTAGTAATAAATAGGTAATATAAGACTGCTTTATAGACAGCGGCGCGACTATAGGGTTTATTTCTTAATTACTAGTAAAAAAATTGGATTTAGACCTTAGCGACTTATAGGTACGCACTATTTAAAGTATTAGAGGCTATTAAATTCCATACTATAGGGAACAGGCTTTTTCTATAGCTAGCTAGGACCGCAATAGTCTATAAAATACGTAGGAGATACGCTTCTATGCTATAGAAATTAAGGGGTATAACCTTATTTTAGGATACCTGTAGCTTTACTAAGTCAATCTAGATATTAATTGGCCTTTAGCCTTATATTAATATCGGAAGTCTTAACCGCGTATTATAATTAAAGATTAAAAGACTTTCTTAAACTATATATAAGAAGAAGGGTAGGTATATACTATATATACTACTCTTAACACTAAGAATAGGGACACAGAATATTTATTTTTGGATATCTAGCTATATATAGTTAAGGAACTAAAGATTATATAGAAATATATAAACTTAAAGGATATTTTTAATAAAAAGGCTACATAAACCTTACCTAACCCTATATTAGTTAAGTATAAGATAGATATAGGGGACAAATAACCTCCTTTTAGACTACTATATAACCTATTAGAAAATAAGCTAGCGGTATTACGTTAATATATAGTAGACAGTCTTTAAAGAGGATAGATTTAGCCCTTTATAAGCCTAGTATAAGGCCCTTTACCTCTATATTAACTATTAGGCGCTAAATAAGATTACTATAAAGAATTGCTACCTATTACCCTTAATAGGGGAGCTTATTAATAGGCTGTTTAGCGTAAGAATATTTATAAAATTAGATCTAAAAGATATATACTATTAAATCCGGATTAAAGCTGGTAATAAGTAGAAAACGGCGTTCTAAATATAGTACGGCCACTTTAAGTACCTAGTAATACTATTTAGGCTTACTAATACACCAGTAATATTTTAGGCCTATTAGATATAATATATATAGTCTACCTTAATAACATTATAGTCTACTCTAATAACTACAAAGTATATACGTACTATATATAAATAGTACTAGAAAGATTACGGGAATATAAGCTCTATATAAACCTAAAAAAGTACACGTTCTATACTACTAGTATTAATTTTTTAGGCTTTATTATTAGTATTAATAAAGTGTTAATAGAGAAAAGTCAGGTAGATACTATTAAGGAATAGCCCTACCCTATAATATTTAGAGAAGGCAGCGGCAGAAGCAGCAGAAGTAGTAGCGGCTATAGTTTAGTTTATAGACTGCGGAAGGTCCATATCACGGCACTAGCAGAAAACGGCAGAACTTTGGCAGAACTTAGTAGAACTTTGCGGTTACGTAACTAGAGGACCGCATAAAAGAACCTTACTTCAACCAGCGCTGCTCTTCTTCTCCTTTTCTTTCTCTAGCTTTAGATCCTCGTTTATAGACAATCCAATTATACAGGCTTGCGCGACCCTTTTGCCGTACTCATGCCTTAATTAACTAAGTCGCTAATATTATCTAAAGCTCGTCTACTCTTCTTCCTAAAAAGGAACTTAAAAAATATTTATAGACTACAAATAAGAATAGAATATAGAAGTAGACCTAAAGATTATTACCAAAACTTAAAGAACAAAATAGAACTAGAAGAATAGAAAAGAATAATAAGATCTATAGAACACGCACAGACCAGAACCCCTACGGAAGTTACCCTAACAACCGTATTACTATGCTAAGAACCACAGCGGCCGGCAAAGCAGCCGTAGGACCCTCAAATACCTCCGATAGTAAAACAGCAACTAACTTAAACTCCCAGGTAGAGCTTATAGCAGCTAATGCCGAAATTAAACAACTTCGAGAGCTGCTTAAAGCCAGAGAACCCCTTATACCTAGCGAAGAGTTATCAGACACCTAGAGACTTGCTATAGTCCTTAAGGCCCTAGCCTAACGTACAGTATTAGCATCATTGCGGTCCGCGAAGGTTGCGGACCCCCTATTGCTTATAGACGGAACCGACCCTATATTTAATAATTAGAAGCTTTAATTATAGAATAAGCTTAAAGTTAATGCGGACCACTTCCCTAC
>Ga0307515_10008828_pt1 | contig 19577 bp, 18 predicted proteins | sample 17_EM_MG_FD_194513 | JGI IMG/M metagenome (GOLD analysis project Ga0307515, IMG submission 194513) | Populus trichocarpa ectomycorrhiza microbial communities from riparian zone in the Pacific Northwest, United States - 17_EM | ecosystem: Host-associated > Plants > Roots > Unclassified | place... | reverse complement strand
CTACTAAACGCGTAAATATTAAAGGAAAAGGGAGAAGAGGGCTCTATATTATAGAATTAGAATTATAGTAGGCCTTTCTATATAAAATCAGAAGCCCTATGTGAGTTAGGAGCTAGCGCGGGTACAAGGATAAAAGAGGGTTGGAAAATGGGATTATTAAGGCGACGATAAGGTCGAGGGCGCGCGCTAAGGACCTTTATACTAACCTAGTACTAACCTAGGCCTTAAAAACGCGTCCGAAAAGTAGGGGCCACTACTAAAGGGGGGGGTGATATTTGGACGATATGTCGCGGACCTTAGGGGGTCGTACGTAACCCGAGGTTATACTAAGCCTAACCCAGACCTCCGATACCTAGGGTCACCTTTATAACTCCATTACATACGTTATCCCTTAACCCGCCGAAGTTCGTCCACTTGGTATCGATAAGAATCAACTAATAAGACCAATGCAATTAAATCGTCGTGATTAGAAATATGAAGCCGTTGTAAAATTGGGCAGCGGCCACGGTTCTGGTGGTGGGCTTTTAGCGACCCGATTTGGTTAAACGTTATATTGAGTCGGCTGAACAAAGTCTATATCATTGGAAGTATATTTAACTAAAAATTTAAATATAAACCTTTTAAAATGCAAAGAATTAAATTATAATATAAAAATTCATTAATAAAGTGTTAGGTGACAAAGTCACCCCGCCTAATATGTATTGTTCTGCACAGCCGTGCCTAGCATCTTGCCAGTCACTCGCTTACCTTTTGGGGTTTGTGCCGTGGCTGGGTGGTGCGGAACCTGTCACCTCACATAAAGACTAAAAAATTTATTTTTAATTTTAAAAAATTATTATATTAGCTTAAATATATATAATAGATATATATATAAGTAGCTATACTTAAAATATTATTTAAATATATTTAACAGGGGTAGAGTTATAAAAGGCTAAAGTTGGTTGATTTTAGTGTGTTTTGGGGTGTGGCTAAAACGTTACGTATTTCCGCTGCGTGAAGCAAACCACGCGAGACTTCTGGGAAGAAAGCCATTGCCTTCCTTCACGCCACCTCGCACATATATTGCGTCTTTTCAGTTTACACCTTCATTGATATTCTCTTCAAATCCCACTCCAGAACCTCGCGGAACTAAAGGCGAACATGAGCGTTATACTCTGTACTGGTGAGCATGCTCCGCTGTTTTGAAGATCTTTGACCAACATAGTGCACAGCTGGTTACGATCACACAATACGGTACGCTCTCCCGCTGGACCCCTATATTTGTCCCATTATTCTCTAACTCGCCCGCGTAGCTTCTGGGAGGCTCTCTCTGGCATTTGCTCTCGCACCATTCCCCATCCTGACTCACAGGTGAATCGACTGTGCATCTCCCCCGACAAACGCTTCCTTGCCGCTGCAGGGCACCACACCGTTAAGCTCTATGACATTAAATCTAGCAACCCCAATGCTGTGCTTACCTTTGACGGCCATACAAGCAATATCACGGGCGTCGCCTTCCACTGTGAGGGCAAGTGGATGGTGACAAGCTCAGAGGACGGGACAGTCAAGATCTGGGATACACGCTCAGGGAGCGTTCAACGGAACTACAGCCACGGCGTTCCAGTCAACGACGTGGTTATCCACCCGAATCAAGGCGAGCTGATAAGCTGTGATCGGGGAGGTAATGTTCGCATCTGGGACTTGGGTGAGAACAAGTGCTCACATCAGCTCATACCCGAGGACGACATCTCGGTCGCTAGTGTCACCGTTGCTAGCGATGGCTCCATGCTCTGCGCTGGCAACAACGCTGTGAGTTACCTATTACTGCTCGCATCGTCCCTCTCGAGTACTTCTGATCGTTATGTCTTTGTACTGACATCTTACGCCATGTTCAGGGAAACGTATATGTTTGGCGTATGATCCAGCATAAAGAAGTAACCTCACTTGTACCAGTGTGCAAATTTGTTGCACATCAAACCTACATTACCCGCGTCCTCCTCTCCCCTGATGTTCGACACCTTGCAACTTGTTCGGCTGATCACACAGCCCGCATCTGGTCGGTAGACTCAACGCACCCGCACAATGCCACTGGGGCAGATCAGCTACCCGCGGATCGCGATCCAAATGCTTTCCCTCTTGAAACTACCTTGCACGGCCACCAACGCTGGGTATGGGATTGCGCTTTCAGCGCTGACTCGGCATATCTAGTCACTGCTTGCTCAGACCACTATGCCAGATTGTGGGAGCTGAACAGCCAGAGTATCATTAGACAATACAACGGACATCATCGGGGTGCTGTTTGCGTCGCTCTAAATGATACCGCGGTTGGTGCATAATAGAGAAGATAATCCTGTGGTCCCCCCCCTGTGAGCTGTGGATGAGCATCTAGCAAGTAGGTGCATCCATGTATTGTACTAAAGCAAGCTTCTCTAATTTTCGTATTCCACCTATCAATGAGTATACTGCTAACCTTCTATTAGTTAGGGAACTAAGCGCTCATTCTCTACGTATGTGACCACGTGCTAGACTAATCACAACACGGCTACAAAGGATGCTCTAAGTCGCTTCTTTTCCTTTTGAGCTTTTTTGAAACGCTTGCATTAGCGATGGCGTTTTCGGTTGGCCTCTAATCAATCACAACTAACGATCTCGCGCACGATTCTTCTTTTCTACTAATTGGCACGCTGTCGCTTGCCTTATGACTTCTGATACGAATTTGATCTTCGCTACTGGGGCGTTATGTACAACTTTCCCGAAAAAACACAGAATCCGCGGAATAATGAGTCACGTTTTGGAGATCCAAGTCGCTCAACATACTGCATATTTATCCTGCGGACTCTCGAAGGGTCGAAAGTCCTAGTTCGGAAAGGAACAAACTTCAAGAACACAGCACAGAAACGGAAAGGCAAAGGCCGGGCGAAAGAGGAAAAGCGAAGAGTGCTCAGATAACGACGACGAACAAGTGCTGCTACGAACAAGTGTTGCTTTGTACCGAATTAACATGGTGAATTCGGTCATGACCTGTAAATCACCGCAGTGTCCGATTTTCATGTCCTTTCTGTCCTTTCTCGTTAGTCTCTAGCGACGTCGGGATGATATGACTAGAATGCATAACTACGAAACTTAATACCCATATTGTGCCCCAACTACTTCTTTCCCTATTGGCCGTGGGTGACTGTAGCTGTAAGATAAAATCTATGCAAACTAGACTACATGGTCGACTCTAACAGATACATATTCTCAGGTAGATGGATCTAATGGAGCCTTCGCCTACTCCATCTGCGAGGAATCTATACATATAGCCATATGGAGCCTCTAGACCTCCACGATCTAAACCTAGAGAGCCTAAAATTACGTAAATGACTCTAAGAAAGCTTAAACTTTAACATTCACCGAATATTATCAGGGTGGGACATGAGCCGAATCAATCAATCCAATCCAATCGGGTGTAGCGATTGATGATATCACTGGGTTGGGTTGGATTAGATTGAGGAAGATCAATCTAGATTAATCCGATTAGTATCACAATGCTTGACATGGTGTTGAGTATAGCGTCTGTTTATGACGACTACAGGTATGACTATGATGACTGCCTATAACGATAATTGATATAATTCTATATCAAGCTATATTAGTATTTGAGAATCTTCTACCAGTTATATTTTATGATAACTTTTTGACGACATACTCTACCTACCAAATTACTTATAGCTTAATTATATAGATTTCAATCCTCATCAACCCGGTCAAGCCAGATTCACGATTGGGTTACCATGGATTGTGGCTTAAAATCGATTGGATTGGATCGGATTACTTCAATCTGGATTGCAATTGATTAGATTGGTACCACTCATCTCCCACCCTAGATACTATTATTCATGTGGCGGTGAAGAAGCCGTTACTTCATAACTTTGTGTAAGTTGATAATTAACAGTCTTCCCCCCTTTTAACCATTTCTTTCGTGGCGCAAAACATCAAAGCTGGGACTTAGGTTGTGGTGCGAGCTTACTGCGACGCAAATATTCGAAGCTTCTATTACTTATGGGCGATATATGCACAAAAGACAGGAATCTCACAAGGTTAGCGAACTGAGACTTTTTAGATCACAGAGGTGCTCATGTCACTATAACAAGCGGCCTAAGATAAGCACTTATGAGATTCCGAGTTTCTCGTTCTCAGCAGAAGACATTCTGATACTGGAATCCCTACTCAATCCAAGCTATTCGCTCGAGGCCACAAGTGCTGAAACCCGCCTTGCCGTCCTTCTATAACCCAAAAGGTGTTCAGCCCAAAAAAATAAAACTCCATATTCATCGCTGTAGGTAGGAGATGAACCTTAAACGCCAGGTAAAATGCTCAACCCAAAAAGAATATAGAAACTGACCCCACTTGCTCGCTCGCTCAATATGCAAGAGTGATGAAAATACACAATATGATGGAGGTGAATAACTCGATTAAGTATGATGATATTACAAAATTGGGCGCCGGGAAGAATATGAGAGAAAGGGAGAGAAAGCTTGATTCTTAATGGCATGCATGCTCGCCTCTAGCGTCCGGGAAATTCGGAGATCCAAGACGAGAGGTGGGTTGTCGATGGAGTGAGCAAGAATTCGCTATCGCCGTCACGATCTCGCCTATGGGTCGTATCCGACATTAGGTTTGATCATGGAGTCATTGGTGGTGATGGTGGGTGTGAAGTTGAAGCTCCAGTATCCACTGGTTGTGCTTGGGGAGTCGAGAGGGTCCTCCTAGATCTGATAATGGTCTCGGCGCCGATTCTGCTTCGTAAGTTGCAGCGGTACATCCATCTCTTCCAATGATTTTGACACGTGGGCTTGTTCCGTCACTCCTATAACTGGTGATATTAGTAGGAGGGATAGGAGGAAGGTAGTGGACATATGCAAAGGACGGGTGAAAGTAAGGCGATCATGCAGGACTCTCACCACCTTCGGGTGTGGCCAACTGCACTTCCTTCACCTCCGCGAACGACTCAGGGCTAGGCAGTGTGGCTCCATCATTTGGCGGCACAACCAGCCCATCCACATCCTTCTTTTCTGCCTGCTCCTCACCGGTACCATCACCGCCAGTCCCCCCAGCGGCAGCAGCAGCCTCTCTCTCAGCCACCGCTTTAGCCCGCGCATTCTGCCGTTCCCATACCTCTCGGCGAATTCTCTCGTCCTTTGCCTTGCGTAAGCGCTCGGCTTCCTCAACCCCACCGCTCTTCTTCAGCTTTCCCTCCTCAACAAATGAACCTAGCTCCTTCTTGAATTCGCCCTCCTTTCGACTCTCTAGCTCCCTCTGCCTCGCCTTCTCAGCGCGCTCAATCGCCTCTAGCCGTCCCTCATGGTTTGGCTGCAATGCCCGCACTTCACCAAGGACACCGTCCTTAGCTTTCCGCGGATCCATAGCATGGTCCAAACCAACCGCGTTTAGATTTCTGCCACTCACTGAGCGTGTGCCTGTTGGACCTGCATTGCCTCCGCTCTGCAAATTCTGCTGTTTGGTCGCCTGCTCCACAAGCTCTAATGTCTGAGCCGCCTTCTCGAGATCATCTTGCAAATCAGCAGCAAGGTCTTCTTGCATAGTTAATAGATCCCGCTCCTCGCATACCGTCTGCAGCTCCTGCTCCCAGATTTTAGTCCAAAGCGGTTTCTCCCGCGTCAAGAAGTCCTGCAACTTCTTAAGCTCGGCCGTCGCGACAGAGAGGTCTTTGGCAGTTGTTTCAAGTTGGCGGGGTAGCGGACGTACGCCACGGCTGACGACGTCTTTGCGAAGATCTTCAATCAGATCTTGCACCTCGTCGACGCGGTTGACGATTTTCTCGGAGTCGTCAGACAGACTCTTCTTGCCGGCATTGACATGCGCGCGACCGCTATCACCAGAGAGAGCTGGAAGAGCAGCTTTTACGGCAGTAGATTTGACAGCGGATGCCTTTGTGCGGATGGTGGACATGCTAGCCTCTACATCTGCAGCAAAGGAGGTGTACGTCTGGCGAATGACAGCGAGATCACGGCGAAGGGACTGGACTTCGCTGAGTTGCGCTGCAGAGGTGACGGGCAGGGGTGTTGATGGCATGGGAGACCGTGGTGACAGTACTGTGGAAACGCGCGCAGAGGACAACGGGGGTGCAGCGGCGATGCTGGCGATTTCCTTTGCTGCATCTTGTTGGCGGGCAGATACGCGCTGGATGGCTGATTTTTGATCGTCAACTGAGGTTTTGATGCCTTCAACTATGCGACGCAGGCCACCCAGACCTTCATCGATGTGGCGTTTTACTTCATCTAGAACCTCGACGTTGAGGACGAGCACGGCTCGATCTTTAATGTCGCTAAGGTCTTCTAGCTCGTGTCTTACGCCTGATACCGGGTCTTGAATGTATATTTCAGGAAGATCAATGCCATTACTATGCGTATTCCAGGCGAACTTCTCAATAAAGGCTAGCTGTAAACGCGCTAGAGAAAGGTCATTGTAGCCGTCCGCCAGGACAAATTTCTTGATCTTGCTCTTGTATTGTAGGAACAGTGTGAGTTCCTTACCAGGCTGAGGGGATTGCTCTGGTACAAACTGATCTACTTGCGGAGAAGGAGATTTGGCTTTCCTCGACCCATTCCTTGTTGGTATGACCGACGGTCGCCGCTGGGCTGGCAGGTTCTCTGGTGTCCCTGGGAGCTCTGCAGGCTCCCCCAAAGGGCCGCTGATCGTCGCAGCGAGGACAGGCTGGTCCCTATCAGGAAAGTCTGGAATTGCACCAACCTTATCTTGTGGCGTCTTCTGAATGGGACTGTCATCAGGTATTGGTTCGGGCGGAGGCCTGATATTGGGGGTAGTCGAGCTTTGGCTACTCTCCTCCGAAATGCGTCGATTTGTAACACCATTGTTTCTGCTCGGAGATGTGTCGACAAGAGGCCTCTGATTTGACCGCTGTCTGCTGTGAAGTAGCGACCCCCTTATCCTCACTGCATTCATTGACTCCCTCACGTCTCTCCCCCTGTTTGGCACTGGAGAATTCTGAGGAGGAAGCATGGGTACGCCGTTCGTTCCACCCAAGTGTTTTTGGATCTGATACGCTGAGAACCGTCTTGACGCTCTTCTCTCTAGTTCACCACCTCTCTGAAGCGCAGCGAGAGCATCCTGCTGTTTCGGCGGAGGTGGAGGAGGTGGAAAGTCAACGTAGGGTGATTGTTGCTGTTGTTCTGGTGATTTCGGCATTGTGTCGTCTTGTGGATAGGGAGATATGACGGGAATGTTCTGCATTGTATTGCTAGACAACGAAGAATCTGTTGAGTGTTGGCTAGCCGTATTTGCACGGGTCGCTCTGGGGTTTGCAGGCAAGCTATCATATTTGCTTGGTGAGGATCTTCCCGGAACAGAGGACGTACGTGGCGGCAGCTCAGGTCCATCTGCTGCGAAATCATTGCTGTCCTGTCTAGCTGGCGGAGTCCTGGTACTCGAGTGCCTTGACTGGCCTTCTTCCATTTCACTCGTGCTGCTAATGCTGCCCTGTCTTGGTACGGTCCCGTTTGGTCCTCCGCCTGGACCTCCGCCATCGCGTCCGCTGCGTTGGCGCAGTCGTTGTTGTTTCTTTTTAAGGCCGTGCAGAAGGTTTATTATGATATCTCTTATCCTGGGCAAGAAATTATCCAAGCTCGCCTGCGAAGCTTCTTGGCTGAGCGTCTCCTCCAATATTCCTCGCAAAAGCTCTGGGACATTGCCGAGATCTTGGGTGTCGACGCCTATCGCGTTGAAGGCCCGGGAGGCGATGTTGAACTCGTACCCAAGGCGGACATAGACGTCAGAGACTTCGCTTTCTGTCGCAGTTCCTCGAGACCACAGTGTAAGGGTTTCTAACAGTTGCTTCGTGGCAACGAGAAGGTGGGTGACGCTCTTCTCGATTTGCGAAAGCTGCTGTTGCGGCTGGGTTCGCATGGTCATGTTAGCTGTGCGACGAGGCGGCTTAGGTAGTGGTGAACGTCTGAGGGCATTTCTGTTTGCACTCACATTTTGGGCCTTTCTTGAATGGTTAGAGCGGCTAGAGCCCGCTGAGGAGCGCGTGCCAGGCTCGTCGCCGGGTAAGGTCATGCTGGAGGTTTGGGAGGGTGGGTACAGGGTGGAATCGGAGTCTTGGGCGGGAGATGATGTTCTGGTCGACCTCTGGGATCCGTAGGGGTATGGCTGCATGGCTCGGAAAGCGATGGATGGGGGTGTTCGTGGGCGATGATATTCGGGTCGCATATGACTTGCGGTGGCTAGCAGGCCCAGCGTGATATGTCGCTTACCTACTGCTCTTTAAGCGCACCCGCCACACGCTGAGGATAGTGACAGCGAGGGCGGCTTTCATGCAGGGGAGTCACTGTGAAAGACACTGCAGCGTCTACCCAACACAGGGGCAGAGCATATATTTGGCATCCACGTCATCGCATCCACGCCTTGCTAAATACTGTTGTTATATCCGTGAGATGTATTGGGAGTGCCGCGGGTGCTATACTGTGTTTTAGGGCTACTAGCTCTGGAGGTGAAGCGAGCGAAAAGGGATTGAGGCCGAGAGCGACTGCTTCCACCACAACATAATTCCCTGGCCATCTAGCCAACCAGCTTGGAGACGTGGGGTTGTTTCCAAGTGGTCACCACCATGCAATACTGCACTTGGGACAAAGCTGCGAGGTCCTCCATAACAGGGGATCAAGGGGCACTCGTTCCAAAATTTTCTAAAGAAAGTAAGCCTCTGACAATTCCTACTGCAGTCGTCTTCACGCTGCGGCAAAGCGTCTGACTGGAGGAGTTGATTGGAGTGGTTGACAAGTTGGGAATAACCCCTTTAAATCAAATGCTTTTCCTATAGCCCATACAGACGCGAGCCACGGGCTGAAGGGACAAGGCGCCTCGCTGGCAGATGTGATGGATGTTCGGAGTACCAAATCAAAAGCTCCCACAAATGCAGTGATTTATTTCGCGGGCGTGGCCATCGAAGCGCAGAGAAGACGAAAGACGTTCCTGTGCTTCAGCGATTTTGTGATTTTCTGTTGGCGAATGCGGGCGTCACACAAATCAAGAGACGGCCATGGGCCAAATACTCGTTTGGCTCTCCGTAACTTAGCGTTGGTTGTGCGTGGTTTACTCTCCTACGCCCTCCGCCCTCTAAAGTTCCCATCGCCCACTCCCGCCGTTGGCAGTACTGCAGTACTAGTTAGTGACCACAGGCCCCGCGGGTTGCCAGTGAAACTAGCTCTTTTCTCCAAAGTCCTCTCCAGAGCGGCGCGCGTCGTTCCGCCAGCAGTTTAGCGGCGCTTGCGATCTTGCGAATACCAGTCGAGTTAGACCTCCCGTGTTTCGCTAGAAGCGCATCAACGTCTTGTCTGGCTTCACTTTCACAGCCTCAACACAAACCCTAACTCTCAACTCAGTCTTCTGTCCCCCTCATCATCCTCTTCTCCCGACGCAGCTTCGGGTTTCTTTTTAAGCATTAAGCCTACCCCAGTGCCTGTGCATTCATTGTGCATCCTGCGCTGACACGAGCCGTGAGCTCGCCGGCCCTCCGCCGTAGTCCTTCCTCCGATCTCCTCGACTGACTATTATCTTCCACCTCTCCCAATGTCCACCACCACAGCCGCGCCGTCACTCAACGGAGCCTCTACTGCCAACGGCCCCATAAATACCTCCACACCTACAGCTTCGGCTGCCAGCAGAGCACAGCTGAAGATGAGCACAAGCGGTAAAGCTGCAGAAGCAGCGCGCAAGCAGGCTGGGAGCCCCATTGACGGCAGCCAGAGGTGAGACCTATTCCTTATCCGATGTGCCCCTTATGCATTCCCGATTTTCCAATCGCACCATGGTACTCGGCTCGACCTTCCCAAAGATATCGTCTGACTGTTCGCTGAGTGGCACTTTCTCGTGTGACATGGGTTCAGTCACATGGGATTGTAGTGCGACAGCTCCTGCTTTGTCCTTTGGCTGTATCTTTAGTACTTTTGAGATGGTACTGTTGTAACCTCGTGTGCTCCCTATATTCCCATGTTGCTCTCGACTTTCTGCTCGATCCCTTCACCTCTGCGAGTGTCTGCTAATCCACAAATGCTTTTAGGAAAAACACCACTCAAAAGGCTTGGACTCAAGGCAATCCTATCACACAGCGATCTTCAAACGCAAACAATTCGAATGGTATCGTCAATGCATCAAAACCCACTCCAGCACCTCAGAATTTAACGACGACTTTTTCTGGAGAAACACAATCCCCAATGAAACACTTGAATGACAGAATGATGTTCCTCCTTGCGAACCTAGCAGTAAGTACACTGGTTGAAGATCTATCGGCGGTGGGCAATGGACTAGAATCATGCACTACTATGGCTTTTGCGTGGGGCTTCGTTTAGATTGCTCACCGATATAGCGTTATGTGGCGTTCCATAATTGATACAGCGTGGGCTAACATCATGTCTTCTATTCAGGGTCTCCTAGCGAACATTACTCTCAAGAACGGTGAAAAGTACACTGGTGTCCTTTCCGGAAATTCTCTCGATCCAGCTGAAATGCGCTATGTTTTCAAAATGGTAAGACGAGTGCAAACAGCTGGCGATCAACAAGTCAATGGAGTCAGCGAAGCGGCAGACGACTATGTCGGTGTTGGTGACAACCATGTGATGACTTTCGATATTGGTGATGTCGCAGATCTGTGTGTTGGGAATGTTGTGCTGGATAAGAGCCAAGTGAAATCCCAAAACGGTACATTTCAAGTTCATCTCAAGCAATTTACAATTAACTCACATTCATGTTAGGCCTCTCCAGCTTCAGAACTGATGCAGACATCTCCGGAAACCTGGCTCTTCGTGAACGAGATCTACAACGCTGGGAGCCGTCTTCGGATGCGAATGTGAATCTATCCCTAGAAGACTCAGGGAAGCCAGGCTGGGACCAGTTCAAAGCCAACGAGCAGCTCTTTGGCGTGAAGAGCGATTACGATGAGAATATTTACACAACCACGATTGATCGTAGTAACCCATTATACCAAGAGAGGGCAGCCCGTGCGGATCGGATCGCTCGTGAAATCGAATCGAGTAGTGCATTGAATGCACATGTTAGTGAGGAACGAGGCCATATTGTTCCGGATGATAAAGGCATGGATGAGGAAGAGAAGTATGTCAACACATTCTGTATTGATGGTTAGCTACTCTAACAAGTATTTTAGATATAGTGGAGTCCGTCGGGATTTCCCCCCTCTGCCAACTGGACAGCCGAACAAGTATACTCCCCCTGCAAGGCGGGCACCAACCGGTCAACCGACTGTTCCTGGCGCACCTGTAGACCCAGCCATTATCTCATCACAAATTGCACGCCCCGGCTCAAGTTCCACAAAACCACCTTTGGCAGCTGATGTTACTCTATTAGAAAAGCGTACGACTCCAGAAACAGCAAAAGTAGCGGAGGCCTCGAAGGCCGAACCATCCCCCGCACCCACCAGCTCTGAGCCTCCGAAAGCCGCCCCGGTTGCTACGGATGTGAAGACTACTCCATTAGCCAAACCTACTCCCGAGCCAGCTCAAAAACCTAGCACCACTCTCAAACCCGTAACTAGCAATGCAGTGCCACAGTCGGTGGCACGTAAAGTAGGCAGACCGGATAATGCAACGGCGAACGTTGAGCACGATCTGCTTGACTCATTCAAGCAGTTCTCTGCAACGGAAAAGCTGCGTGTCCAAGAACGTCAGCGCTCTATGGCACGAGAATCCAAGGCTGTAAAATTGAATGACCTCAAGAAATTTTCACAGAACTTCAAACTTCACACGCCCGTGCCCCAGGATCTAGTTCCAATCCTAGCAAAAGACGAAGACAAACAGCAGCAAATCGTGGAAAAAGCTCTTCGAACAGTCCAGGAACTCAAAGCTACGCCACCAAAGGCTGCGCCAGTCGCTGCAGAACAGAAGGCTCCTCGATCTAATAATATTAAGCCTGATGCCAACAATGGCTCTCCCAGTACAGCCACAGATCGTCAAAATATGCAGCGCCAGCGCCAGGGTCAGAATAACTATACTTCGGCGTCAATGAGAAGCGACCGTACACCTCAGAACCAGAATATGAATCAAGCGCCTTCCCGACCAGGTCCTGGTTTGGGTCAACGTCTTACCATCGCTCAACAGCAGCACAAAGCCGGGACTGGGCATTACAACAGCATTCCACATCCTCTTCCCATCCAAGACATGCGGATTCCACCGCCGATAGGACCCTCCGCTTCATCCAGCGGTGTACAGACCCCGACATCGAGCGTCTCCACAAGATTCAACGTCAGAGCCCCTGATTTCAAACCAAACCCCAACGCCAATACTTTCACCCCAGGCGGAAATCCCAGTACGGGCTCAAGTCCCAGACCTGACTCTGCTGCTCGCCCAGAGCCTCGTAAAGCAGCTTCGACCAGCTTTTTTGGATCTCAAAAGCCGGTTGCCGAGCCCCTACTCTTTGACGATGCATTCAACCCTATCAAGCGTATGATGAAAGAAGTGCAAGATGAGAATAAGACTAGGGAGTACGCTGTCAATGGCGGCATCCCACAGGCATACCGTACGGTTCCCACTTGGGATGTGCCTGAGGCGAACGAGGAGAAGAGCTATGTGGACATGTTTGAGAGAACTACAAACACCGCTCAGCCTATCTCGGCACCACAGACTGTTTTGGGAAATGGGCCAATCCCTCACCAGCACCAGCTACCTCCGCATCTCCAGCAAGGGCCGCAAAATGTCCCTCAAGCTCAAACTCCACAGCACACGCCTCGACACCCGCCTGTACAACCTCACCACAGTCAGGGAGGCCCCCATCATTTCGACGGCCACCACATGCAATTTTCTCAGTCAACATCATCAGTTCATCCTTCACCCCGTGCCATGCCTCCATACGTTTACAACGGGCAACCTCAGGGAATACCAGTATTCCAACAGCAGCCGCCTATGCAAGCCTATGGTATGAGCCCTGGCGTGCAACATGTTGCTCTTAGACAGCCAGGAGGACATCAGTTCGTCAACGCTGCAGGCCCTGCAATGGGTGGGCACATGATGACCAATCAACCATCTGGTGGACCTTTCATGGGTATGCCGACAAATCAACAGATGCAGATGTACTCTCCAGCCCCAGGTCCTGTTTATCCGCATTACCCAGGACAGATGCCTGCACCTCCTGGCGCTAACGGCTTCCCAAGCCCCAGACCAGGAGGCGCTCAAATGATGAGTCACCAAGGATCTCAGCAAGGGCATCAGCCGCAGCAAATCATTTACATGCAGCATGGTGGACAGGGGCCACATATTTTTACTCAAATGCCAGCAGGACAAAGTATGTTTTCTATTCTTGCACAAACGCCCTTTCAATTAACTCTCTTTTAGTGGCTCCCATGCGTGCACCATATCCTCAGGGACACCAGCCGCACTATGGCTCCCCTCACCAGCACCAGCCATTTCCACAACAACAACCTCATCGTGGTACTCCAAGTACTAGTTTCAGCCAGCCGATGATGCAACAGCACTCGATGCCTCCACAAGGCCCACCACCGACTGGACCAGCAGCACACGGTCTTGAAGGTGGTGAAGAGGTCAAATGAGCCTCTGCAACTAAGGCGGAGGCCGTCCGCGGGAGTCCCTCGCTTCGGGAGACTGCTGCACGGATGGTCGCAGTGTTTTAGTCGCACGCTTTTAAGCTCTACTTAGCCTATACCCTTTTTGCTGGATTCGTTGCTTTGCATTTAGCGTGGCTGGTTCTTCGATTTTCTATCTTGGCTGCTGCAAAAGCATAGCATGAGCGACCGGCGTTCGATACGGATATGGGTGTCAGAGAGCTCTATCTCTTGACGCTATCGTGCTTCGCATAGAAGCAGCTATATTATCTTGGTGTTCTAAGGCGTGTCGGACACTGGTGGCAGGTGTTGTTGTGGCAGTCCCGTGTCATGCGCACTCCAAGACGGTGGCAGCGACACAATCGACTGTGGATACTGAGGGAACGGAACTGGTTAGCATTTCTGAAGTGGATAGTATGAGGTTGTTGATTAGTTGAGGGAGCGCCAGATTGTGGATAGGGTGTTTGTGGACTAGGAGCTTGTATGAAGGGCCCCTTAGGGAGTCCAGCTTCTAGTGAAATAAGATGCGGATGCTTAAGCGCTAACCTTTCCTTACCGCGCCTGTGGTGGTGCCAGTCTGTCATGTAACTATCGCCATGTCAAGTGGGCATGGCTATTTCTGATATCCACTTACTATGCGTATAAATTGTATTTGCGTATCCAGATTGTCACTGTGCCTGACGATCCTCGGCTGGATGCCTTCAAACGGCGTCTGACTTTCGCGAGTCGCGGGACCTGGACCGCCCCGTCAGGTCCGCGTGCATCTTTTCCGCCATGATCGCGTGGACCACCAGATAGTTATTCCATGAAGCGCAGCATCTCCTCGCCGCAGCCACGGCCTCCCACGAGATCTTCGAGCTGCAAAGCATGACCGACACTGCTGCTGAGCCTCTAATCCATGACCATGACCACCGTTCCGACTACGCCGAATCCAATAGCGATGTCGATGTGGACGAGAGCACCCTCGTCAGGCCCGGCGTATTCATATGGGTTCTCACATTCTGCGCTGGTGTAAGCGGCCTACTTTTCGGATATGAGTATGTGCCTTTGAAGCCGTTCTGCACCTTCAGAAATGTCGGCTAACGGCTACACTACTACAGCACCGGTGTGATATCCTCGACCCTTGTCAGTATAGGAACTGATCTCTCTGCGCGCCCTCTATCAACTCTAGATAAGAGCTTAATCACGTCTTCCACAAGTCTCTTCGCACTCATAGCGAGCCCGCTCACGGGCGTGCTAGCCGATCATTGGGGCAGGAAGAGGGTTATACTACTGGCAGATGTGCTGTTCGTGGTTGGTGCACTGTGGCAAGCCCTGGCGAGTACCGTCTGGGGTATGATATTTGGTAGGAGTATAGTTGGGCTGGCGGTTGGGAGTGCTAGTTTTGTGGTCCCGCTGTAAGTAACTGAACCTTCATTTGAAAGGCAATATGAGACCAATATATGGGATGAGAGGCGACTAACGGAAAGTTAGATATATCTCGGAGCTCTCTCCTTCACCCTTTAGAGGACGGCTTGTTACCGTGGCTAGCTTATTCATCACTGGCGGACAAGTAGTCGCGTATATTACCGGATGGCTCTTTTCCACGCATGCTCATGGTTGGAGGTGGATGGTAGGCCTCGGAGCGCTCCCCGCCACTATCCAGTTCCTTATTCTAGAGTTCATGCCCGAGACGCCACGATGGCTTGTCAAGGCTAACCACAAAGACCGAGCCAAAAATGTCCTTCTGCGAGTATATGGAGGCGATGAGGAAATCAAGAACATGGTCAATGCTGTTCTTAGACGGATAGAGAGTGAGATATTAGAAGAGGAAGAGGCTGCTGGAGGTAGAACAAACTCAGAAGTTCCCAAACACGGGTTCGGAGGGAGATTGGCAAAGATCAATGACGGGCTTGTGCAACTGATTGCCGTAGGTGGGAATAGGAGGGCATTGATCATTGCTTGCATGTTGCAGGGTTTTCAACAACTTTGTGGATTTGTGAGTCCCACCAGTGCTCTTTGCCTCAAACTCACCAGAGCCCCATCAGTCTTGAAAATATTCTTCTGCTCCAATAGGAGTGATCCTAGAAGTCTTCAGCAAAAGTCATATCTAAGCCTCTGAGGCCTCTCAGCTAATCGATCAGCTATAACAACCGGGGAATATTCCACACAGTTAGACCTAACAAATCTTTATAGAATTCGCTCATGTACTTCTCTGCCACCATCTTCTCTCTCGTCGGGTTTCGCTCACCAACCTTGACCTCCCTCTCGATTGCCATAACAAACTTTGCCTTCACACTCATCGCTTTTCATAGCATCGACCGAATAGGAAGGCGCCGAACTCTACTCTACTCCATCCCAATCATGGTCATCGGCCTCGCTCTCTGCTCAGTCGCTTTCAACTTTGTAAACATTCCTTCCCATGAAGCAGCAACAAATAATCCAGTTATTAAGGCCGCTGGACGTACAGGCAGTATGATTTGGCCTATGGTCATACTCGTTGCAATGATAGTTTACGTAGCGGGCTATGCGATAGGGATGGGTAATGTGCCATGGCAACAGTCAGAGTAAGGTCTTATTCATTTACCAGCTTCCACACAAGTGTAGCCTTCAGAATTTCTTGCTCCCAAAATACACGTCACTAACGGGAATTCCTTTCAGACTCTTTCCTCTATCCGTGCGCTCCATAGGCTCTGGTATCGCGACGGCGACCAACTGGGGCTCAAACTTCCTAATTGGCATCACCTTCCTCCCTATGATGGAAGGCCTGACTTCCGTTGGAACGTTCGCTCTGTACACAGCCATCTGCATCGTTTGTTGGATTACAGTCTGGCGGATCTACCCTGAGACTTGCGGCCTGAGTCTCGAGGAAGTGAGTAAGTTGCTAAAGGATGGGTGGGGCGTACAGGAGAGCGTGAGGCGCGCGGAGGAGAGAAAGCGTGCTGCTAGCTAGGCAGAGATGTGGAAGAATAGTAGTGCCATACAGCTCATTTTGGGGCCTCATAGGTGTATGAGACAACCCTAGGAGCATTATCCATTGCCAGCTCAAATGATATAGGCGAACCTAAATCAAAAACGCTTCTTTAAGTAAATGGTGGCACTAGCAATTATAATGGGGTGGGTGCTGCGTGTGGGGGCCGGGCTCTTTCAGCTGGCAAATGACTCTCATTGCTGAGGATTTTTCAGCGGACTCTGTTCAGCGCACCGAATATGACGCTTATGAATAGAGAAGAACCCGATTTTGAAGTATGTGCAAAAGTAATCCTCCTGTGATACCCTTCGGGTTATTAATTTTATTTGCACTATATATTGAACGAAGTGAGAGTAACAGCATTGAGTTTTGGATAGATTCATCAGACACCTAAATAGGTGAGAGTTCACGATAGCTGGCTAAGTGATCATATATCCTCATTATTTTCCACGCCACCCATCTCACCGCCCCGTTATATCGGATATTACAGCTCTGGGGAAGAATTTTGGCTTTGAGGTCGCGTCACTTTACGATTGAGATTAAAATTCTTATGCTATTCGATCTTCGCCAGTAACGCAACAGGGAGTATTCAAATTTCTGATATAGAGGTCATTATACACATGATGAAGAGACAATTGCGCTGTAAAGTCCATCATATACCCCCAGAAATAACCACACACGATTTTTTTAAAAATAACTTTTTGAATCCTTCCCACTGCGCATCTAGCACTTAGCTCGCCAATGACTCTCCCTTAAGGCGACCTTCAGGCTCACGCCCCGGCAACATTTACGCGTCCCAGAGTCCCCACGGATAATGCCCAGTTCGACTTCGTCAAAGGAAAGGCCAAGTCTCGCGAGTAGCCATGAAAAGATGCATACGATGCCACGCTTGCTTCAGACCTGGCCTCACTTCCCGCAGCGCCGGACCCCAACAGTCAAGTGTGGACCGACCCCCACACCCGACTCTACTATCAGCAGGAGCTCCAACATGCATTAGCTAGATACGCCAAGTCCTTAGCTTTGTGCATGTCTAGGAGCGTGCAGAAGGCGCAAAAGGCAGCTTCATACGTGAACACAGGGTGCAGATCATCAAGGCCCATACGAATAGTAACACACCACTTCAAACTAGCTAGACTAGTACATTGTGGGCGCGAGCAGCAGAGATTAGAAGATATGTAGATGCTGGATGGGCTTCGAGCGATATCGCGACGTTTGAGAGTATGGTAAGAAATGTGTATCCACTTAAAGTAACTATCGGATTCTAGAGTAATGGAAACAGAAGTTAGGTCAGAATCCGTATGTCCGCTTCAACCGTGCCTCACTTATTGGCCTTTGCTAACTCGTGCTCGTAGGGCGAAAGGTTATGATGGAAGCTGCACTAAGCATCTCAGTTTTCCCGGACAGCACTCTCTACGACATAGCCATAACCAAATGTATAGGCCGGGTTCGAGCTTATGTACACCTCACAGCTCAGGAGGGGTATCCTAAAGCAGCACCTGGCAGTAGTTTGGACACCCGCGCAAAGATCTTCGCTTACTTGCAGAAGCAGGATACGTTCCCCGAGAACGGTTTTGCGCAGGAAACATGTTGTGACTCACGCATACAAAGATAAGGTATTTCCTCTATCTCGCATATTGCGGGGACAAGCCGAATCCAGGTCAATGGATTGTACACCGGGGATATCGGCACGAGGCCAAGTTACGCGCTAGTTTTCCACTCGAGTATGTGCCTAGAGTTTCCAGACTGTCGTGGTTGCGTGCAGTCCAGAGGAAAATGAATGTGACGTTTGGTTCAAGCAAGCTTGATTGCGCCTTCTCATTGGTGAACGGAATGCAACGGCTGACGCTTTAGGTTTTGGTTACTGAAACCAGCTTCAATGCGTTATCGTTCCAATTCCGATATACGATGAATAATACGGAGGCACTAACGGAGACGAATCGACAAGCGGGGACGAATGATTTTTTTCGGCTGGGAGACTCTTACCTATGCTAATAATGATGCTTGATGGGCCATGTTTTGGCTTAAAGGGTTTCCAGAGATGCGCTATTATGGTGATAACATGGCTCATTTTGAGGTGGTGCAGTGCATTGCACGACCAGCTCGCTGCGAGATTTCAAATTTGGTACGCCCATCCAATCTCGCTTGATTTCCACTAACTGTACATAGTAATTGTAGCGAAGCCGTATGCTTGGCTGCAAGAACCCTTAGTTCTGGACGACTTGCGATCGGCCTTCCTCCACAGTGTCGTGATATTTGTCAAATATCGCGAGGTCTCCACGGGTACGATATTGCCAAATTTCATCGGCAATTGCAGAGACAGCGTGGTATTCGGCCACAACGGAGGCGTAATTAAGGGAGAAGAGAGGAAGCGTGCGTCTTCAATTTAATTCTCCTGGCCAACCAAGGCGATTCTCCATAACAACCAAAAAGGTCTTTGCGTGTAGCCACTTGCTTCCCCCCTTTGGCGAAAAACAGATTCGGTATCGGGCTAGGTTGCCACAGCAATCGTAGCGAACGCCTCTGTTCGCGATCGACCTTCCTCCGCAGTTTCGCAGTGTCGCGATCTTTGTCAAATATCGTGAGGTTTTCACCCTGTACGATATTACCAAATTTCATCGACCTCTCTGCAGAAACAGCCTTGTATTCGAGTTTTGGCGGCCGCAACGGAGGCGTAGGTAGAAAAGGGGAGGAAGCGGACGTCAGGCAACCTCTTCATTGCTTCAATTCGATTCTCCTGGCCAACCAAGCCGATTCTCCAGGACAACCAAAAAGGCCCTTGCGTGCAGCCACAGCCGTTCGCTACAATTACCACGTAGAGTTGGTGGCGATTGAGCGAAATTGGATGCGCGTACCGAATTTAAAATTTTGGAGCGCTCGCTAAAGGGTGAAGCGATCGTTTATCCAATAGGCTGTTCAGTAATTTCGACCTATAAATACAGACCCGACATTTTTGCCACTCGTTTCAATGATCCGTCGTAAAACAACTGCTTACTCTTTGCTAATATTCCTGCTAACCCAGTACCGGACTCGACTATTTATTACCTTGCAATAATAAAAAGGTGA